>Ga0335074_10000232_pt1 | contig 85011 bp, 70 predicted proteins | sample Lox_Sample_23_FD_206715 | JGI IMG/M metagenome (GOLD analysis project Ga0335074, IMG submission 206715) | Soil microbial communities from Loxahatchee National Wildlife Refuge, Florida, United States - Lox_Sample_2.3 | ecosystem: Environmental > Terrestrial > Soil > Wetlands | place: USA... | reverse complement strand
CACATCATGGAATGTCATCGGGAAAAGGTATCCGGCCGGTGCCGGTGAAACAGCGAACTTCCCTTCCCACGCTAGGCCGCGTTAGGTCCGGCTAGATCAGAGCTAGGTCAGGACTAGGTCAGGACTATGCCTGCAGCGCGTAGACGTTGCCGTCGGCGCTGCCGACGTAAACAACGCCGCCGGCCACGACCGGAGCTGAGGTCACCGGGCCGCTGGTGCGGAACTCCCACAGCGTGGCGCCGTCGGTGGCGCGCAGCGCATAGAGACTGAAGTCGAGGCTCCCGACGTAGACCACACCGCCGGAGACCACCGGCGTCGCCCGCACCATGCCGCGAGTCGGCTGCGCCCACACCCTGGCACCGTTGCTCGTCTGGAGGGCGTACACGTTGTGGTCGTCGCTGCCGATATACACGACGCCGTCCGCCACAGCCGGAGCGCAGTTCACCGCGGCACCCGTCTGGAAACCCCAGATCTTGGGGCCGTTGGTCGCGTTGATCGCGTACACGTGCTCATCCGCGCTGCCCATGTAGGCGACGCCATCGACGACCACGGGACCCCGGGTGATCGGGCCGCCGGTGGAGCCATCCCAGAGCTCGTCGCCGGTGTTTTGATGCAACGCGTAGATGTTGTCGTCGTTGCTGGCCACCAGCACGAGCCCGGAAGCCACGGCCGGCTGCCCGGTGACCGCGCCGTTGGTCCGGAACGCCCACAGTCCCTGCCCGCTCGCTGCGCTCAGCGCGTATAGGTTGTTGTCGTCGCTGCCGACGTAGACCACGCCGCTGACCACCGTGGGGTGAGAGGTGACCGGGCCGCCGGTGGTGTAGTTCCACAGCTCGGCACCGTTGCTGGCGCGCAGTGCGTAGACGTCGTGATCGTTGCTGCCGACGTAGACGACGCCCTCGGCTACGGCCGGGCCTGACTGCACGGCACCGAAGGTGGGCACGCTCCAGATCTTCCTGCCGCCCGCGCTCAGTGCGTAGACGCTGTCATTGGCGCTGCCGACGAAGATGGTGCCGCTGGCCGCGGCGAGATCGGCCACCACCTGACCGCCGGTATGGAACCGCCACAGTTCCGTGCCCGGCCGCGCGGCCAGCTGCGAGGTGCCCTCATGTCCCCGGCGAGACGGCGGACCGCCCCCGGTCAGCTCCCAGCCAAGCACGCCCAGCCCGACGGCGGCGGCCGCCGCCGACAACCCCAGAACGCGCCGGCGGCTGAGAACCGGCGGCGGGCTGCTCGGCAGTGGCCGCGGCGGTGCCCCATCACGAAGCGGCATGTGGGCGAGCGCACCGGGAGCACGATCGGCAACGCCGCCGGGCCACTGCGGGCCGTCAAGGGTGGGGAGCCGGGCAGTGCCGACCGGTTCTGTCTTCATCACGGTCGCGGCGTGCCGGCCAACGCCGACAGTCCCGTGCCGGCCGGGGCCAGCGGTGCCCATTCCCCCGGCCGGGCGGGCGTGGTACCCGGACGCAGGCTGCGGCTGAGCCGGCGCAACAGCGTGGCGACTGGCGGCACTGCCGAGCGCGCGACTCTCACCAGCCGCGGTATCGCCACCAATCCGGGACTGGTACGCGGAGATCAGTTCGGCCACGGGACTGGGCCAGAACGATGTCGGCGACGCGCCGCCCGGGGCGGCCATCGCGGTGATGTCGTAGGCAAGCCGGGACAGCGGCGGCCGGTCGGCCGGGTACTTGGCCAGGCAGGCCGCCATCAGTTCCCGCAGACCGCCAGGCACCAGATCCAGGCTGGGCGGGGCGTGCACGACGCGGTACAGCACCGTGGCCGGACTGCCCTCCCCGAACGGGCCGAGTCCCGAGGCCGCGAACGCCAGTACGCAGCCCAGCGAAAACACGTCGCTCTCCGGGCCGGTCGGCCCTCCCTGAGCCTGTTCGGGCGACATGAACGATGGCGTGCCCACGACCGTGCCGGTGGCGGTCATTGTGGCCCCGTCCAGCGCCCGGGCGATGCCGAAGTCGATCACGCGCGGCCCGTCGGTGGCGAGCAGCACGTTCTGCGGCTTCAGGTCGCGATGCACAAGGCTGGCCGCATGGATGGCCCTCAGTGCTTCGGCCAGCCCGGCCGCGAGCTTCCAGACCGCCGCTTCAGGCAGCGGGCCGATCGAGGCCACCGCGTCGTGCAGCGAAGGGCCGGGCACGAACACCGTCGCCAGCCACGGCGGGTCATCGTCGAGCCCGGTAGCCACCAACGGTGCCGTGTAGGCGCCGCTGACTGCCTGCGCGGCGGCGACTTCGTGCCGGAACCGCTGAAGGAAGGCCTGGTCGCGGGAAAGCTCAGGGTGCACGACCTTGACCGCGACCGCCCGGCCCGCTAACGAGTAGGCGAGGAACACCCGCCCCATTCCGCCGGTTCCAAGGCGTGCATGCAGCCGGTACTCACCGACCGTCCGTGGATCGTCCGCGCCCAGCGGCTCCACCGCACCTCCCCAGGATCGGCTCAGACTCGGCGCCACCACCGGCAGGCAAACCTGCCCGCCGGTACGCCCCGTGACGTTACCAACGTCTCTGCCGGGATTTGCCCATAATTGAGAGCCAGGGCCGTACCGTAGCAGGTTCACACGGGCCGACGGTCAGGTAAGCGGCCGGGCGGTGGGCGCGATCGCTGTCGGCAGCAGAGTGTCGCCGGCCAGGTAACTGTCGACTGCGGCAGCGGCCGACCTGCCCTCGGCGATCGCCCATACGATCAGTGACTGGCCGCGGCCCATGTCGCCAGCCGCGAACACGCCAGGCACCGAGGTGGCGTACGAGGCGTCCCTGGCCACGTTGCCGCGCGCGTCGAACTCCACGCCCAGGCCGGTGAGCAGCGGGCTGCGCTCGGCTCCGGTGAACCCCATGGCCAGCAGGGCCAGGTCGCACGGCAGCTCGCGTTCGGTGCCCGGAATCGGGCTGAACCCGCGTCCCGACGACTCGACCTCGATCAGCCGCAGCGCCCGGACCTGGCCGGACTCGTCACCCAGGAATTCCTGGGTGGACACGGCGTAGACGCGCTCGCCACCTTCCTCGTGGGCGCTGGACACCCGGTAGATCATCGGGTACGTGGGCCACGGATGGGCGTCGCCGCGGCGTTCCGGCGGACGCGGCATGATCTCCAGCTGCGTCACCGACGCGGCTCCCTGCCGCAGTACCGTGCCGAGGCAGTCGGCACCAGTGTCGCCACCGCCGATGATCACCACGTCCCGCCCGGCGGCGGAGATCTCCGGGTCCTGCCCGTCGGCCACGGCGTGGTTGGCCAGCGGCAGGTAGTCCATCGCCTGGTGGATGCCTGCCAGCCCGGCACCGGGCACCGGCAGCCCCCTGGGCACGGTGCAGCCGCCCGCCAGCACTATCGCTTCATAATCCGAACGCAGCTGGCCGGCACTCGGGCCATCTGGGGCGCCGGGCTCGACCCCGCACCGGAACATCGTGCCCTCGGCCAGCATCTGCACCAGCCGCCGGTCCAGGTGCCGCTTCTCCAGCTTGAACTCGGGAATCCCGTAGCGCAGCAGGCCGCCAGGCCGGTCGGCCCGCTCGTAGACGGTCACAGCGTGACCAGCGCGGGTGAGTTGCTGCGCGGCGGCCAGGCCCGCCGGACCCGAGCCGATCACGGCTACCCGCCGCCCGGCGGCGACAGCGGCAGCCGATGGCCGCTGCGGCGGCACCCAGCCTTCGGCCCAGGCCCGGTCGATGATTTCCACCTCGACCTGCTTGATCGTCACCGGGTCGGAGTTGATGCCGAGCACGCACGCCGACTCGCACGGCGCCGGGCACAGCCGCCCGGTGAACTCGGGGAAGTTGTTGGTCGCGTGCAGCCGCTCGGCCGCTGCCCGCCAGTCTCCGTCCCAGACCAGGTCGTTCCACTCCGGGATCAGGTTCCCCAGCGGGCAGCCGTTGTGGCAGAACGGGATGCCACAGTCCATGCACCTGCCTGCCTGCCGCTCCAGGTCACCGCGCGCGAACTCGGTGTAGACCTCGCGCCAGTCCTGGATCCGGACGTCGACAGGCCGCCGCGCCGGGGTCTGGCGCGGCGTCGTCATGAACCCGGTGAGATCCGCCATCCGTGTTCCCCCCTCAGCCCCGCGCCGCGGCCATCACGGCCTCGTTCACGTCGAGTCCGTCCCGCTCTGCCTGCAGCGCTGCCGCCACGACCCGCTTGTAGTCCCTCGGCATGATCTTCGTGAACCGGCCGGGCGCCGAGATCCAGTCGGCAAGCAGCCGGCCCGCGACCGCAGAGCCTGTCTCGGCCAGGTGCCGTTCCACCAGATCGCGCAACAACGTTTCGTCCTCGGCATCAAGTGGCTCGATGTCCACCGTCTCGACGTTCAGGTTCCGGATGTCGGCATCGAGCAGGTAGGCGAGGCCACCGGACATGCCGGCCGCGAAGTTCCGGCCGACCGGGCCGAGCACAGCTACCCGGCCGCCGGTCATGTACTCACAGCCATGATCACCCGTGCCCTCGGCCACGGCGGTCGCGCCCGAGTTCCGGACGCAGAACCGCTCACCGACGATGCCGCGCAGGAACATCTCGCCGCTTGTCGCCCCGTAGCCGATCACGTTGCCCGCGAGCACCTGCTCCTCGGCAGCGAACTGCGCCGACGGCTCAGGGGCGGCGATGATCCGGCCGCCGGAAAGGCCCTTGCCGAGGTAGTCGTTAGCGTCGCCGACCAGGCGCAGGGTCACGCCGCGGGGCAGGAACGCGCCGAACGACTGGCCGGCCGAGCCCCGGAACGTGATGTCGATCGTGTTGTCGGGCAGGCCGTCGCCACCCCAGCGCTTGGTCACCTCGTAGCCGAGCATGGTGCCGACCGTCCGGTTGACGTTGCGGACCGGAAGCTCCAGGGTCACCGGTGTCCCGTCGGCCAGCGCCCCTTCGGCCAGCTGGATCAGCGTGTTGTCCAGTGCCCGGTCCAGGCCGTGGTCCTGGCTGGTGACAGCGTGCCTGGCCGCTCCGGGCAGCAGCTGCGGAACGTGCAGCACCGGGGCCAGGTCGAGGCCGGCCGCCTTCCAGTGCTCGACCGCCGCTGTGGTGTCCAGCAGCTCGGCGTGCCCGACCGCCTCGGCCAGCGTCCGGAACCCGAGCCGGGCCAGGTACTCGCGCACCTCCTGGGCCAGGAACTCGAAGAACGTCACCACGAACTCCGGCCGGCCGGTGAACCGCTTGCGCAGCTCGGGGTTCTGAGTGGCGACGCCGACCGGGCAGGTGTCCAGGTGGCAGACCCGCATGAGCACGCAGCCGGACACGACAAGCGGGGCGGTCGCGAAGCCGAACTCCTCGGCCCCGAGCAGCGCGGCGATGATGACGTCGCGGCCGGTCTTCAGCTGGCCGTCGACCTGGACCACGATGCGGTCCCGCAGCCCGTTGCGCAGCAGCGTCTGCTGGGTCTCGGCCAGCCCGATCTCCCATGGGGCTCCCGCGTGCTTGATGCTGGTCAGCGGCGCGGCTCCGGTGCCGCCGTCGTGCCCGGAGATCAGCACCACGTCAGCGTGGGCCTTGGACACGCCGGCCGCGACCGTGCCGACCCCGACCTCGGAGACCAGCTTGACGTGCACCCGCGCCGCGGGATTGGCGTTCTTCAGGTCGTGGATGAGCTGGGCCAGGTCCTCGATCGAGTAGATGTCGTGGTGCGGCGGCGGTGAGATCAGCCCGACCCCGGGCGTGGAGTACCTCGTCCGGGCGATCCACGGGTACACCTTGTGCCCGGGCAGCTGGCCGCCCTCCCCCGGCTTGGCCCCCTGCGCCATCTTGATCTGCAGGTCGGTGGCGTTGACCAGGTACTGGCTGGTCACGCCGAACCGTCCGCTGGCGACCTGCTTGACGGCGGACCGGCGCAGGTCGCCGTTCGGGTCGGGCACGTAGCGGCCTGGATCCTCCCCGCCCTCGCCGGTGTTGGACCGGCCACCGAGCCGGTTCATCGCGATCGCCAGCGTCTCGTGCGCCTCGGCCGAGATCGAGCCGTAGGACATTGCGCCGGTTGAAAACCGGCGCACGATGCTCGACACGGACTCAACTTCGTCGAGTGGCACCAGGAATCGTTCAGAATCAAGATTTTGAACGCTGCCGGCGTCTATACCGCGGATGCGCAACAGGCCGCGCAGGGTCATCAGCTGCGCCGCCTGGTTGTCGACCTGGCTGGTGTACTCGGCGAAGATCTCCCGCCGCCTGCTGCGCGTCGCGTGCTGCAGCTTGAACACGGTCTGCGGGTTGAACAGGTGCGGCTCGCCCTCGCGGCGCCACTGGTACTCGCCGCCGGTCTCAAGCCGCCGGTGAGCGGGCCGTGCGTCGTGAGCCGGGAGGGCCCTTGTGTGGCGCGCCGCCGTCTCGGCGGCGAGCTGGTCGAACCCGACGCCGCCGAGGCGTGACGACGTCCCGGCGAAGCAGGCGTCGATGACCTCGTCGCCGATGCCGACGGCCTCGAAGATCTGGGCGCCGGTGTAGGAAGCGACCGTGGAGACGCCCATCTTGGACATGATCTTCAGCAGGCCCTTGCCGAGCGCCTTGACCAGGTTGGCGGCGGCCTTCCTGGTCGTGATCCCTTCCAGCGCGCCGCTGCGCACCATGTCCTCGACCGACTCGATGGCCAGGTACGGGCACACACAGGAGGCGCCGTAGCCGATCAGCAGCGCGATGTGGTGGCATTCGCGCGCGTCGCCGGACTCCACGATCAGGCCGACCCTGGTCCGCGTCCGCTCCCTGATCAGGTGGTGGTGCACGGCGCCGGTCAGCAGCAGCGACGGGATCGGCGCCGACTCCTCCCGCGGGGCGCCCGGTACGGCAGCCAGCCCGGCCCGCACAGCACCGAACCGGCCGCCGGGGCTGCCGCGGTCGGAGAGCACGATGATCCGGGCGCCGCGCTCGATCGCGCCGGTGACCTCGGCCCGGATCTCGGCCAGCCGCCGCTGCAGCCCGTCGCCGCCCTCGGCGACCGGGTACCGGCCGTCCACCACGTGCACGGCGAAGCCCGGCAGGTCACCGTCGTCGTTGATATGGATGATCTTGGCCAGGTCGCCGTCGCTGATCACCGGGTACGGCAGCACGACCTGGCGGCAGGACGCCGGTCCCGGCTGGAGCAGGTCGTGCTCGGGGCCGGCGGTCGAGGCCAGCGAGGTGACGAGCTCCTCCCGGATCGCGTCCAGCGGCGGGTTGGTCACCTGCGCGAACAGCTGGGTGAAGTAGTCGAAGATCAGCCGGGGCCGGCTGGACAGCACAGCGACCGGGGTGTCGGTCCCCATGGACCCGACCGGCTCGCTGCCGGCCCGGGCCATGGGGGCCAGGATGATCCGCAGTTCCTCCTCGGTGTAGCCGAACAGCCGCTGCCGGGCCGCGAGGGTCTGGCCGCGGTAGCGGACCAGGTCGCTGTCGCCGACGCGGTCGGGCAGGTCCTCGAGATGCAGCAGCCCGGCATGCAGCCAGTCCCGGTAGGGGTGCTCGGCGGCCAGCTGCGACTTGACCTCGCCGTCCTCGATGATCTTCCCGGCCGACGTGTCGGCCAGGAAGATCCGGCCCGGCTGCAGCCGTCCCTTGCGGACGACGGCAGCGGGGTCAAGCTCGGCCGCGCCGACCTCGCTCGCCAGCACGACGAGGCCGTCCTCGGTCACCCAGTACCGGCCGGGCCGCAGCCCGTTCCGGTCGAGCACGGCGCCGATCACCGTTCCGTCGGTGAACGCGATGAGCGCGGGCCCGTCCCAGGGCTCCATCAGGGTCGCGTGGAAGCGGTAGAACGCGCGCAGCGCCGGATCCATCTGGTCGTGGTTCTCCCACGGCTCGGGGATCATCATCAGCACCGCGTGCGGCAGCGACCGCCCGGCCATGTGCAGCATCTCCAGGCAGGCGTCGAAGCTGGCCGAGTCACTCTCGGCCTCGTCAAGGACTGGCAGCAGCCGCTCGATCCCCCGGCCCTCAGCGTCATTGCCGAACAGGCCGGTGCGCAGCAGTGCCTCGCGCGCCCGCATCCAGTTGCGGTTGCCCCGGATCGTGTTGATCTCGCCGTTATGCGAGATGAACCGGTACGGGTGGGCCAGCGGCCAGGACGGGAACGTGTTGGTCGAGAACCTGGAGTGCACCAGGGCCAGGGCGGAGGCGTACCTGGGATCGGAAAGATCCGGGTAGAACCGCTCAAGCTGGGTCGCTGTGAGCATCCCCTTGTAGACGATCGTCGCCGACGACAGGCTCACGAAGTAGGCCGAGGTCTCGTGCCCGGCCCGCTTGCGCAGGCAGAACGCCCGCCGGTCCAGTTCGGGCCCGGCCTCGCCCGCTGGCCCGGCCACGAAGACCTGGGCCAGGTACGGGAGCACGGCCAGCGCTCCGGCACCACAGCCCGCGGGCTCGTGCGGGACGTCACGCCAGCCGAGCACGTTCAGGTGCTCCAGGCCGGCTAGCTGCTCGATCGCGGCTATGGCCGCGGAGCGTTCTGCGGGGTCACTGGGCAGGAACACCATGCCAGCGGCGTACTCGCCGCGCTGCGGCAGCGGGAAACCGCAGACTTCACGGAACATCTCGTCGGGAATCTGGGTCAGGATCCCGGCCCCGTCCCCGGTATCAGGGTCACTGCCCTTGGCGCCCCGGTGATCGAGGTTGCGCAGCACGGTCAGCGCCTGGGCCACGACCTCGTGGCTGCGGCGGCCGGGAAGGTCGGCGACGAACCCTACACCGCAGGCGTCATGCTCATACCGGCTGTCGTAGAGGCCCTCGACTCGGGCGCGCTGCGGGGCTGGCGCCATATGTGCTCCTTGTCGTCCTGATCCGCCATCGGTTCATCACGTGCGGGTTCGGGACGACATTGGCCCACTGAATCGGGGTCGGGACTGCGCTGGCCCAGCGTGTTGCAGAAGCGCTGCCAGCTACTGACAGCGCCGCGTTCCCAGTGTAACGGGAATGTGTCATGGGATGGAATCGCCCAGGTCAGCCCAGCGCTGAACTGTTACATGACGGGTTCTTTACGGCCTTCACGGACGCCAGCGGCCAGGCCGGCCGCCAGGTCACGGACGGCCGCGATGCCCGCTCCCTCGTCCGGGGCGTCCAGCAGGCACCGGACAAAAGCCGACCCGACGATGACCCCGTCGGCGAAGCCGGCCACCTCGGCGGCCTGACCTCGGTCACGGACGCCGAGGCCGACGGCCACCGGCAGGCTTGTGCGCTCCCTGACCCGCTGGACCAGCCCGGCGGCCTGGCCGCCGACAGTGTCGCGCACCCCGGTGGTGCCCATCAGCGAGGCCGCGTACACAAACCCGCGGCACACCGAGGTGATCAGCCTGATCCGCTCGGCCGACGAGCTCGGCGCCACCAGGAACACCGGGTCGAGCCGGTGACTGGCCGCCGCTTCAAGCCATGGCCCGGCCTCCTCCGGCGTCAGGTCGGGGGTGATCAGCCCGCTGCCCCCGGCGGCAGCGAGGTCGCGCGCGAACGCCGCCACGCCGTAGTGGTCGACCGGGTTCCAGTAGGTCATGACTAGGACCGGCACCCCGGCCGCGGCAACCGCCTCGACGGTCCGCAGCACGTCGGCCACCCTGGTGCCTGCGGCCAGCGCCCGGTGCGTGGCCTCCTGGATGACCGGGCCGTCCAGCAGCGGGTCGGAGTACGCCAGGCCGATCTCGAGGATGTCGGCCCCGGCCTCGGCCATGGCCGTCGCCGCCTTGATCGCGCCGCCGACGGAGGGGAAACCCGCAGGCAGGTACCCGATCAGAAGCCCACGGCCTTCCGCCTGGGCTCTGGCAAAGATCGGGGCGATCTCGGTCATGCCAGGCCGAACCAGCGGGCGGCGATGTCCATGTCCTTGTCGCCGCGGCCGGAGAGGTTGACGACCAGCACGGCGTCTGCGCCGAGTTCCGGGCCGACCTGGAGGGCACCGGCGAGCGCGTGCGCGGACTCGATAGCGGGGATGATGCCCTCGGTCTTGCACAGCAGCGAGAACGCGTCCATCGCCTGGGTGTCGGTGACTGCCCGGTAGCTGGCCCGGCCGGTCTCGCGCAGCCAGGCGTGCTCAGGCCCGACGCCTGGGTAGTCCAGGCCGGCCGACACCGAGTGGGTCGGCAGCGTCTGCCCGTCCGAGTCCTGCAGCAGGAACGTGCGCATGCCGTGGATGACCCCGGTCGACCCGCCAGCCAGGGTTGCGGCGTGGCGGCCGCTGTCCAGGCCGTCACCGCCGGCCTCGCACCCGATGAGCTGCACGCCGGCGTCGCCGATGAACGCGTGGAAGATGCCGATGGCGTTGGATCCGCCGCCGACGCAGGCCATCACGGTGTCCGGCAGCCGCCCGGCCGCTGCCAGCACCTGCTCCCGCGCCTCGACGCCGATGATCCGCTGGAAGTCCCGGACCATGACCGGGAACGGGTGCGGGCCCATCACCGAGCCGATCAGGTAATGGGTGGTCTCGACCGTCGTCACCCAGTCGCGGAACGCCTCGTTGATGGCGTCCTTGAGCGTGCGGCTGCCCGTGGCCACCGGGGTCACCTCGGCGCCGAGCATGCGCATCCGGGCGACGTTCAGCGCCTGCCGCCTCGTGTCTTCCTCGCCCATGTACACCATGCAGTCCAGGCCGAGCAGCGCGCAGGCGGTCGCCGTGGCTACGCCGTGCTGGCCCGCCCCGGTCTCGGCGACCACCCGGGTCTTGCCCATCCGGCGGGCGAGCAGCGCCTGGCCGAGGACGTTGTTGATCTTGTGTGAGCCGGTGTGGGCCAGGTCCTCACGCTTGAGGAAGACCCGGCAGCCCCCGGCCGCCTCGGCGAACCTCGGCACCTCGGTCAGTGGCGTCGGCCTGCCCGCGTAGCTGCGCAGCAGCGCGGCCAGCTCGGCCTGGAACCCGGGATCGGCCTGGGCGGCCAAGTACGCGGCTTGGAGCTCGTCCAGCGCGGCCATCAGCGCCTCGGGCGCCATCCGGCCGCCGTACGGGCCGAAATGACCCGTGCTATCGGGAAGACCCGTGCTATCCGGAAGACCAGCATCCGGAACGGTGGCGCCGGCGGCAGGGACCGCCGGGTTCATCCCCTGTCCCCGCGGAGCGCCGGGTGTGAGCCCGCGGTGACGAGGTCGGCGACCGCTGACCGCGGATCCCTCCCGGTGACGAGGCTCTCGCCGACGAGCACGGCGTCGGCGCCAGCGGCCGCGCAGGCCAGCAGGTCGTGCGGGCCGCGGATGCCGGACTCAGCGATCTTGACTATCCCGTCTGGTATCCGGGACGCCAGCCGCGGGAACACCGTGCGGTCGACCTCGAGTGTGGTCAGGTCGCGCGCGTTGACGCCGATGAACCGGGCGCCGGCGTCGATCGCACGGTCCAGCTCGACCTCGGTGTGCACCTCGACCAGCGGGACCAGGTCCAGCGAGACCGCCCGCTCCACCAGCGATACCAGGGCGTTCTGCTCCAGCGCCGCGACGATCAGCAGCACCATGTCGGCTCCGTGTGCCCGGGCCTCCCACAGCTGGTACGAGCTGACCACGAAATCCTTGCGGAGCACCGGCACGCTGACGGCGTCGCGGACCGCCACGAGGTCGTCCAGGCTGCCGTTGAACCGCCGTGGCTCGGTCAGCACGCTGATCATGCGGGCGCCGCCGGCCTCGTAGTCGCCGGCCAGGGACGCAGGATCGGCGATGTCAGCCAGCGGGCCCCGTGACGGGCTCGCTCGCTTGACCTCGGCGATGACTGCTACGTCCTCGCATTTGACCGCGGCGAGGACGTTGCGCGGCTGCGGCGCCGCGCATGCGGCCTTCTTCAGGCGGTCCAGCGGGATCTCCCGCTGGCGCTCCGCCAGATCGGCACGCACTCCCTCGAGGATCTCGTCGAGCACGCTCACGCGGTTCTGCCGCCCCCCTCGGGTGGGATGACTTGCGCCCCCGATCGTAGCGAGAGCCGGGGGGCATCCGGCAGGCCCCCCTGCCCCCACGGCTCCGAGGTCAGCCAGAAACGCCGCCCCCAACAGCGTCTGCGCCCGCCTCACCGAGGGCAGGCTCGCCGCTGAAGCTGCGCTCGGCTTCCCGGTTAAATGCACGTGCCACTGCTGGGTGCAGCAGCACACCCATCGCGATGAGGGCCATGAGCGTGCCGCCGACATACCGGGAGGTGATGAACCGGACGACGCCAAACACCACGAACGCGCTCTCGAACCCGAGTGCGACGACCCAGGCGGCATGCGTTCCGGCGCGGACCACCACGGCCAGCCCCAGCACGGCGAAGAACAGCATCAGCGTGATGATGATCGATGGCAGGTGCCGCCTGCTGTAGCACAGGCCAATAGCCGCGTCGGCCCCAGCCTGAGCGACGACCAGCCGTGTCACCAGCTTCACCAGCGGACTCACCGGCAACCCCACCTCGTCGGTATCAAGCGGCTGATCTCGCCTCATGCGGCGACAACTGGCAACCACCCTACTCTAGCTGGGCTTTATCGGCCTGTCCCCTCCCTGCCTGGGCTTGTGGGGTCCTCACCGCGGCTCAGCGACTCCCATAGCGCGGCCGAACTGGCCGGCTCGGCGCGCCCGGTTCGCCCGGTCCGGTCTGAGTTCTCCGGGCCGCTGGGAGCGGCGCCCGGCATGGCCCGCGCGGGGCGCTCGTAGCGGCCCGACATCACCGGCAGCCGGTTGGCCCGCCACGTCACCAGAGCCCCGGCCGCGATGACCGCGGCCGCGCCGAGGACGGCGATCGGCCGCCACGGGAAGCTGGCGAAGACCACATGCGAGGGGAATCCCTGCAGCGGCGCGCCTGACGTACCCGCGGTGCCGCCGGTTGTCGATGCGCCGTTTCCTGCCTGCGACGCGGCGCTGCCGGACGCGGCCGCCAGCACGTCAGCCGGTGAGATACCGGCGCTGACCGCCGCGGCGATCCCGGCGCCGAACCCGGCAAGCACGATCCCGGCGATGCGGCGCAGCGTCCGCCGCGTGGCCAGCACCGCCGCCAGGCTGGCCAGGGCAGCCACCGCCAGGGCGCCGGCCGCCGGGGCCAGCGCCTGGCCCGACTCAGCTGTGACCCCCGCTGGCAGCGGCTTCGGCGCAGCGGTCTGGACGTAGGCCCAGGCCTGCCGGGTCGCCAGCAGCGCCAGGCCGGCCCCGGCCGCACCGAGAATGATCAGCAGCGTCATCTCGCGCCGTGGCGTGCTGCGCATCGAGCGCGCCAACCCGGCCGTTGTCATCGGGGGCTCCCTTCACCCGCTCGCTGCACGACGGGCCGCAGCGAGCCCGACCCTCAACGCCGCCAGCATAGGGCGGCCCACCCGCGGCCACACGGCTGGCAACCCGCCATTCCCAGCCGGGCCCGCGCGGCCTACCATCACATGATGAAATATGCCCGGGATGAGCGCCTTGCCCTGTGCGGCGTGCTGGACGACGTCGGGCCGCGCCAGCCGACCCTGTGCGAAGGGTGGGCAACCCTCGACCTCGCTGCCCACCTGGTTATCCGGGAGCGCAGGCCAGACGCGGCCGTGGGCATTGTCGGCGGGCCGCTGGCCAGGTACACCGAGAGGGTTCAGCACAAGTTCGCCGAGCGGATGCCGTACAAGCGCCTGGTCCAGACGATCAGGGAGGGTCCGCCGCAGCTGTCGCCGATACGCCTGGCCGATGAACAGGTGAACCTGGTCGAGTTCTTCGTCCACAACGAAGACGTGCGCCGCGCGCGTCCCGGCTGGGAGCCGCGTGCGATCAGCCAGGACCTGGCCGACGCGCTGTGGCACAGGCTGCGGATGGCCAAGTTTGTGCTGCGCAAGGTGCCTGTAGGCGTCGAGTTCGCCCGGGACGACGAGCCCGAGCCTGACCGGTCCGGTGGGTCGGCCCAGGCCAGGGTCCGCATAACGGCCAAAGCCCGCACCCCGGCCGTGACCGTCACCGGCGCGCCGGCCGAGCTGATGCTGTGGGCCTTTGGCCGGACTGCCGTGGCGCGGGTCAGGCTCGACGGCAGCGAGGACGCTGTCCGGGCGCTGAAGAATACGACCTGGGGCGCCTGACCCGCTGTCAGGCGCCCCCCGGTCAGGCGCCCCCCGGTCAGGCGCGCAGGCCGAGCAGGGGCACCAGGCCGGCGATCGTGTCCAGGATCACCGGGGCGCCCGCCTGCTCAAGGTCCGCGCGGCTGGCCGCCCCGGTCAGCACCCCGGCGACCAGCCCGGCCCCGGCCCGCAGGCCTGACTCCACGTCGCTCGGCGTGTCCCCGGCGACCGCCAGTTCGCTGACCGCTCCCCCGCCCAGCCGCAGCAGCGCGGTCAGCGGGAGGTCGGGCCATGGCCGCCCGCGTCCGGCGTCAGCCGGGGAGAGGGCCAGGTCGATGAGGCCCCGCCAGCCCAGCGCGTCGACCACGGCTTCCCTGGTGACCCGGGCGAACCCGGTCACCAGGCAGACCCTGATCCCGGCCGCCCGCAACGTCGCGATGGTCTGCTCGGCGCCGGGCATAGCCTTCACCGTGCCGGCCCGCACCGCCCGCGCATAGTGTTCCTCGAACGCCCTGTTCGCCTGCTGCGCGGCGGCCTCGGTGGCCAGGACACCCCGGAACACCTCGATCTTGGAGTGGCCCATGCTCTGCCGGACGGACGCCAGCGCCTGGTCGTGGCCTTGCGTTCCTGGCCGCAGTCCGGCCTGCTCGACAGCCGCGGAGAACGCGGCGAGCACGGTCCCGTCGTCAGCCACTGTCGTGCCGGCCATGTCCAGGCAGGCGATCGTGACCGGCGGCGGTGTGAGCTCCGGTGTCATGGCAGCAGCTCCTCGGCGATAGCGGGCGCCAGGGTCATCCCGCGGCCCCCCGGGCCGGTGACCAGGATCACCCCCGGCGCGATCTGTGACCTGTGGTAAAGCTCCGGCCCGGTGACCTGGCTGTAGACACCGGCCCAGCGCCGCTCGGTCCGCGGCAGCGGCGACCCGAGGATCCTCTCGGCGCTGCCGCGCAGGTGGTCGTAAGCGTCCTCGCGCAGGTCGAATCCGAACGGCTCGGCGTACTCGTGCGTGTCCCCGATCGTGAGGCTGCCGTCCAGCCGCTGGACCAGCAGGAGCTGAGCGGCTGCCGCCGCGGCCGCCGGGGCCTGCGGCGGCAGCAGCCGCCTACCCGGCAGGTCGTAGGCGGGGTAATAGCGCAGCGAGTCACCGTCGGCCAGCGAGGTCGTCAGCCGGCCCGCGAACGGAGCCGTCTGCATCATCTGCAGCCGCACCCGGCGGACCGGCGGCTGGCCGAACCCGGCCAGGTGCGGGCCCGCGATCCCGGTGTGCGCAGCACCTGGGCAGATGATGACAAGGTCGCCGCGATGCCACTCGCCGGTGTGGTCACGTACAGCGTGCGGGGCGACCTCGGCCGCCTCCCGCCCCGGCAGCCACGCGTACCCGGCGGCCTGGGTGGCCGCGGCCACCAGGTGCTCACGGACCGCCGGCAGCACCTGCCGCGGCTCGACGATCGCGTCCATAGAGCCGTGCAGGGCACCGGCGAGGTCGCCGCGCAGGGCCGGGTTGACCTCGCGAGCGCCGGCCGGGTCGAGGAGCTCAAAACCGCGGGCGGCAGCGTCCGGCAGCGCCGCCGCCTGCCGGAGCAGTTCCAGCTCGGCCTCTCCGGCGGCCACGGTCACCGACCCGTGCGGCCGGAACCCGGTTCCTGGCACCTCGCCGGCCAGCTTCTCCCAGCCAGCCCGGGCCTGCCGGGCCAGGCTCAGCTCCTCGCCGGCGGCGCGGCCGCTGACCCAGATCAGCCCGAAGTTGCGGACGCTCGCACCCCGCGCCTCCGGCTCGCGCTCCAGGTGCACCACGTCGAGCCCGCGCCGGCGGGCGGCAACCGCGGACATCGTGCCAAGCACCCCGCCGCCGACCACCACCACGCGCTCCACGTCCCGGCGCCCTCCCGTTCCTGCCAGCCAGCCCGCCGCATGGCGGCCAGATCCATCGTGCCGCTGCAACCGCCGGCCTGACCAGCCTCGTCCGGTCACAGGCTGCCGCTGTTGCTACTGTCAGCCTCAGCGTCCTGCGCCGATTCCCCGCAGCACACCACGGAGGCCCGTCATGGCTCATGTTTTCGGAATTGACATCGGCGGGACCGGGATAAAGGGAGCCCCTGTCGACCTGGAGAACGGCAAGCTTCTCGCTGAGCGGGTCAAGCTGGACACACCGCAACCCGCGACCCCGGAGGCGGTCGCGGCCACCGTCGCCGAGCTGACGACAGGCTTTGGCTGGACTGGCCCGGCTGGGATCACGTTTCCCGGGGTGGTCGTCAACGGCGTGGTCATGACCGCGGCGAACGTGGACGAGCACTGGATCGGAACCGACGCCCGCGAGCTGTTCTCGAAGGCCACCGGCCTGAGCGTCGAGGTGATCAACGACGCCGACGCGGCCGGGCTGGCCGAGATGAAGTACGGCGTGGGTGCTGGGGAAAACGGCACGGTGCTGATGCTGACCCTGGGCACAGGCATCGGCAGCGCGCTCTTCATCGACGGCATCCTGGTCCCGAACACCGAGTTTGGGCACATCGAGATCCACGGCAAGGACGCCGAGAAGCGCGCCGCTGAGAGCGCCCGCGAAGGAGAGGGCCTCACCTGGGGAAAGTGGGCCGGGCGGGTCGATCACTACCTGGAGCACATGGAGCGCCTGCTGTCACCGCAGCTGATCATCATCGGCGGCGGCATCAGCAGGAAGTCGGACAAGTTCCTGCCGCTCCTCACCGGCCTGCGCGCCCGGGTGGTCGCGGCGACTTTGCAGAACGACGCCGGGATCGTCGGCGCCGCCATGGTCGCCCCGTCTGCCTGATTACCCCATCTGCCTGATTACCCCATCTGCCTGATTACCCCGTCTGCCTGATTACCCCGTCTGCCTTATTACCCCATCTGGCTAGGGGCGCGGCCGCGGGTCCCGGAGGCGCTCGCGTAGCAAGCTGACCGCCGTGATCCCGCCGGCGACCAGGCCGGCTGCCAGCGGCCAGAACGCGAGCACGCCTATCCCGCCCAGCGCGAGCGGCTGCTGCAGCAGGGTGCCGGGCCGGCCAAGGGCCAGGCTGTGGTCGACTTCCGCCTGGCCTGGCAGCTGACCGATCCATTTGGCGATCAGCGCCGCGGCGACCGCCCCGGCGAAGATGCCCAGCATCGCGATGGCACCGTGCCTCCGGACCGCGATCAGGTACCCGGCTAGTCCGGAGATGATGCCGCCAATCACCGACAGCAGCGCGAACCAGCCGTCAGCGGCGATGAACGCATTGGTCTCCGGGTTAACCACGTCAGCGGAGCCACGCCCGAGCACTTCTATGACCGCGCGCGGCGCGACCGCCGCCCAGATGAACCCGGCCGCCACGCCGAGCACGGCCGTGCCCACGACCACGACGACGACGGCGAGCAGGAGCGGCCACCGCGCGCCGAGCTGCCAGCCCCCCGGCCTGGACGCACCCGGGCCCGGCCGCGCTTCGGTGCCGCCCACGCCCGGCTGCCAGCCCGCGGGCGGGTTCCCGTCGGGGCCGGATGGGGGCGCAGGGTCGCTGGGTTCGGCCATTCTGGGCAGCAGCGTACGTGACCCTGCTGCGGGGCGCGAAAGCGCGGCCAGGCCGGCCCTCCGCGGCGCCGCGGCTCCACCTCTGGGTGTGGCTCTCCACCCCAGGGTGGGCCGGTGCCGACGGCGAGATCAGCCTGCCGACCGAAGACGCCAGGAAGCCGGTTCCTGCATCCTGTTCACGGATACCGGCCTGATTTGACCGGCGGCCCATATAGTGATATCAGTTTTATCGGGCGCTCTTCAGGCGCCGGCCTACGGGAGCAACCGGCGCGCAAGGAACATTGCTACCTTTAGGCGGGGGCAATCACAGTCGGCCCTGTGCCTACAGGGGACCGTCACAAGGGACATGACAACATGATCGAAGTACGCGACCTGACCAAGCGCTTCGGCGACAGGGTGGCCGTCGACCACCTGAGTTTTACGGTCGAGCCGGGGCGCGTCACCGGGTTCCTTGGGCCGAACGGCGCGGGGAAATCCACGACGATGCGCCTCATCCTCGGCCTTGACCACCCGCATTCCGGCACGGCGACGATCAATGGCAAGCCATACTCCGAGCTTGCCGCCCCACTGCGCACCGTCGGCGCGCTGCTGGAGGCCAAGTCGGTGCACAGCGGCCGGAGTGCCCGGAATCACCTGCTGTTCCTGGCCCAGACGCAGGGGCTGCCGCGCAAGCGAGTGGACGAGGTGCTCGAGCTCGTCGGACTGCAGCCCGTTGCCAACAAGCGGGCTGGCAGTTTCTCGCTCGGCATGGGCCAGCGTCTCGGCATTGCCGCGGCCATGCTCGGCAACCCGCAGATTCTGCTGCTTGACGAGCCCGTCAACGGCCTCGACCCTGAGGGCGTCCTGTGGATCAGGAACCTGATGAAGGCGCTGGCCACTGAGGGCCGGACCATTCTGGTATCCAGCCACCTGATGAACGAGATGGCGGTCACCGCTGACCACCTGATCGTGATCGGCCGGGGCAGGCTGATCACCGAGGCCAGCACTGCGGACGTGATCGCCCAGAGCAGCGACAAGTCCGTCCTCGTCCGCACCCCGGATGCGGCGAAACTCACCGAGCTGATCACGGCGGCGGGTGGCACGGTCAAACCCGGAGGTAACGGCACAAACGGCCAGCCCGGCCCGGGCGAAAGCACCGCCGGATTGCTGAGCGTCACCGGCATCGACGCTCCCAAGATCGGCGAGCTGGCCGCGTCCGGGTCGGTCGTGCTCCACGAGCTGACCCCGCAGGCGTCGCTTGAGGAAGCGTTCCTGGAACTGACGTCCGACTCCGTGGAGTTCGGCAGGCGCGGACCTGATCCGGTCGGCGCGACCCTAGGGAGTGCCCGATGACCACCACAGCCCCGGCGGCGCCGGCCCAGGTCCCGTCGCTCCCCGACGCTGGGCACCGCCCCAGTTTCGGCAACATCATGGCGGCCGAGTGGACGAAGATCCGCTCGGTGCGCTCGACGGTCTGGACAATCATCGCGTTCACCGTCGTCACTATCGGCTTCACCGCACTGATCACATGGCTGACCGAGTCCAACTGGTACGGCCCGCACGCGGCAGCGCGAGACGCGAGCTACCTGAGCGACCCCATCGGAACCATCCTGGGCGTGGGCATCTTCCTGGGCCAGCTGGTGATCGGCGTGCTGGGCGTTCTGGTGATCAGCACCGAGTACTCGACCGGAGTCATCCGCTCCTCGCTGCTCGCTGTGCCACGCCGGCTGCACATGCTGGCGGCCAAGGTGCTGGTGTTCACCATTCTGCTGTTCGTCGTCACCGAGATCGTCTGCTTCTGCTCGTTCTTCGTCGGGTCGGCGATCCTGCACGCCCACGTGCCCGTGTCGCTCGGTGACCACAACGTCGTCCGGGCGGTGATCGGCGGCGGCCTCTACCTGACCGTGATCGGCATCTGGGCACTGGCGATCGGGGCGCTGATCCGGCACTCGGCCGGGGCGATCGCCACCGCGCTCGGCGCCCTGTTCCTGCTGCCGATCATCGGGCCGCTGCTGCCGGATAGCTGGGGCGCGCACATCAACGCCTACCTGCCCGAGCAGGCTGGCTCTACGATCGCCCACACGAACCAGGCCGCCAGCCAGCTGCTGTCAGCCTGGCAGGGCTTCGGGGTGCTGTGCGTCTGGGCGGCCGTCCTGCTGGTAGCGGCGGCGGTCCTGCTGCGCAAGCGCGACGCCTGAACCCCCGGGCAACCTAGGTCCGTGCCGCCGGGCCCTGAGTCGTTGGCTCAGTGGCCCGGCTGGCCTGGGAGTCAAGGACTCGCTGGTAAGCGCGCTCGATGTCGTCCCGGTCGCACTGCTCGTCGACCGTGGCCTCGCTGAGGCGGTCGATCATCGCCGCCTGGTCCAGGAGCACCTGGCGGTCGGCTGGTGTGGTCGCCCGCTCCGAGATCTTGGTGAGCGCGTCGAGCTGCCTGATCATTACAGCGGGCATGCCCCGGCCAGCCTGGCGCACCTTCTCGAAGGAACGCTGCACCAGGCGCTCATAGGTGATCTGGGTGGCGATCAGCCGCACCGCCCCGGACGCGTCACGGTAGACGATGGTCGGCTGCCACCGCCCTGTGACCTTGCACAGACTGTCCCCTATCCAGTCAATGCAGGTCAGAGCAGTGAACGTGTCGTTGACGGCGGGAGACAGCGCCCGGATACAGATCTCGACCAGCTGGTCGACGCCGAACGCGACGTCCTGGGCCAGGGTCCGGTACGGCCCGGTCACGTGCGCCCGGGCCAGCTCACGGGCTACGTCGCCAGCAGCGCTGGCGGGCCACACTGTCGCGTACGGATGCCCCTGGACCAGGAAGTGCCCGGGGCGGTAGCGCACGTGAATGACGGCGTTCACCTCGGCGGCCAAGCGCACAAGGGTGCGGTGCCTGATGAACTGCAGGTAGCCGCTGCGCGGGGCGGCGATCTCGCCGCCGGGCCCGTCCATGTCGGCTATCAGCAGCGCGGCGTAGCGCGCGTCGGCACCCACCGTCGGGTCGCCGGCCTGCAGCTCGATCGCCTTAGCCAGGTCGCCAGCGATCCCGGCGATCACCTGGGGCAACTGGATCTGGACGGCGATGTGGTGCAGGAAGTAGATCAGCACCGCCAGGTCGGCCACCATCAGCAGCAGCATCACCGTGATGCTGATGTGCGGGACGAAGTCCCCGTGTGCCCCCTGGCCGACCGACCCGAGCGCGAGGACCGAGTAGACGAACGTCGCCACGAACGTGCCCAGGGTGAGCTGCGTGCCGCGGTCGCGGATGAAATTGCGCAGCATCCGTGGCCCGAACTGGGTCGATGTCAGCGTCAGGGCCACGATGACGATCGAGAAAACGACGCCGACAACCGTGATGATCGCTGCGGCGATCGCGGTCAGGATCTGCCGGGCAGCGTCAGCCGACCCGCTGATGACCCAGCCGGGATAGTGGAAGACCCCGTGGTAGGCGGCCTGGTCCAGCGCGTAGGTGCCCGCGAACAGCAGGGTCGCCACGACGACCTCGATCGCGGGAACCAGCCACAGGTTGGTCCGCAGGACATCACGCTGCCACTCAGAGCCGCGCCAGAGCGCCAAGAGGTGCCGGACCGAATGCATTGGCTAGCCTCCCGCACGCACGACTGACGCCGACCAGGCTTCCCGGCACACCTAGGACCATCCTACGTGCGCCGAGGTCCCTGGCCGGGACCCAGCGCTTCAGCCCGCGCGGGCGGGGCCCAGCGCTTCAGCCCGCGCAGGCGGGGCCGAGCAGCTGTTTCAGGTCAGCGAGCAGGGAAGGCGACGGCTTCACCCGCAGCTTGTCATCGAGCCGCAGCACCTTCGCCCGGGAACCGCTCGTCAGCTTCAGGTGCACCTCGGTCGCGCCCGGATGAGTCCGCAGCACCTCCCGCAGCCGCTCGATCACCGGCGGCACGCACCGCGCCTCGGTGATCGACACGACGAAAGGGCCCTGGCCCTCCACTGGCATCTCAGGAACTTTGACGTCCATCGCCACCAGCTTGGGGACTTCCTCGCGCCGGTCAAGCCGCCCCTTCACCACCACGACGGCATCATCGACGACCAGCGCCATGCACGTCTGGTAGGTGGCCGGGAAGAACATCACCTCGATCGCGCCCTCAAGATCCTCCAGGGTCGCCGCCGCCCAGGCAGCACCTTGCTTGGTGACCTTGCGCTGCACCCCCGACAGAATCCCCCCGACGTTGACGATCTGCCCGTCGGCGCGGTCGGCACGGGGTGAACGTTCTGTAATATCGCCTGTTTCTGTCGGCGCGGAATCGATGAGCTCAGCCACTGAGCAGTCAGTCTCAGCGTCGAGCATGTGCTCCATGCCGAGCAGTGGGTGATCGGAGACGTACAGGCCGAGCATCTCCCGCTCGAAGCCGAGCAGCGTGGACTTGTCCCACTCACCGTCCGGCACCGGTACATCGAACGCGGTCTCGACCTCGGTGTCATCGCCGAACAGCGAGTCCTGGCCGATCGCCTCGTTGCGCTTGACGTCGATCACGGCGTCGATCGCCTGCTCGTGGATGAGCGCCAGGCCCTTGCGCGGGTGCCCGAACGAGTCGAACCCACCCGCCTTGACCAGCGACTCGACCACGCGCTTGTTGCACGCGTTCACCGGCACCTTGCGCAGGAAGTCGGCAAAGCTGGTGAATGCGCCCTTGGACCGGCGCGCCTCGGCGATCGACTCCACCACGGCCGTGCCGACGTTGCGGACTGCCGCCATGCCGAACCTGATGTCGTCGCCGACAGCGGTGAACATCGCCGTGGACGCGTTCACGTCCGGCGGAAGCACTTTGATGCCCATTCGCCGGCATTCGGCCAGGTACAGGGCTGACTTGTCCTTGTCGCCAGCGACCGAGGTCAGCAGGCCGGCCATGTACTCAGCCGGGAAGTTGGCCTTCAGGTACGCGGTCCAGTAGGAGATCAGCCCGTATCCGGCGGCGTGCGCCTTGTTGAACGCGTAGCCGGAGAACGGGACCATGACGTCCCAGATCGTCTTGATCGCGCTGTCGGAATAGCCGTTGGCCTTCATCCCGGCCGCGAACGGCTCGTACTCCTTCTCCAGGATCTCCTTCTTCTTCTTGCCCATGGCCCGGCGCAGCAGATCCGCTTTGCCGGGCGAGTACCCGGCCAGCTTCTGCGCGGCGAACATCACGTCCTCCTGGTAGACCATCAGGCCGTAACTCTCACCGAGGATGTCCGCCAGGGGTTCGGCCAGCTCAGGGTGGATCGGGATGACCTGCGCCCGCCCGGTCTTGCGGTCGGCGTACACCGGGGCGCTGGCCATCGGGCCTGGCCGGTACAGCGCGATGACCGCCGAGATGTCGCCGAACTTGTCAGTCCGCATCGAGCGCAGCAGCGCCCGCATGGGGCTGCCGTCGAGCTGGAACACGCCGAGGGTGTCACCGCGGGCGAGCAGTTCGTAGGTCAGCTTGTCGTCCAGACCGAGCGTCTCCAGGTCGATGTCGATACCGCGGTTCTCCTTGATGCCGCGGATCGCGTCGTCGATCACAGTCAGGTTGCGCAGCCCGAGGAAGTCCATCTTGAGCAGGCCGATGTCCTCGCACGAGGGATAGTCGAACTGCGTGATCACCGCTCCGTCGGCCTCGCGCTTCCACACCGGGATGTGGTCGAGCAGCGGCTCACAGCTCATGATCACCCCGGCGGCGTGCACGCCTGCCTGCCTGATCAGGCCCTCAAGCCCGCGCGCGGTGTCGATCACCTGCTTGATCTCCGGCTCGGCCTCGTAAAGACCGCGGATCTCGGCCGCCTCGCCGTACCGTGGGTGCTCGGCATCGAACACTCCGGACAGCGGCATCTCCTTGCCCAGCACCGGCGGCGGGAATGCCTTGGTGATCCGGTCGCCGAGTGCGTACGGGAATCCGAGCACCCGGGAGGAGTCCTTGATCGCGGCCTTGGCCTTGATCGTGCCGTAGGTGATGATCTGGGCTACCCGGTCGTCGCCGTACTTCTCGGTCACGTACCGGATGACGTCACCGCGCCGACGCTCGTCGAAGTCCACGTCAACGTCCGGCATCGAGACGCGCTCGGGGTTCAGGAACCTTTCGAAGACCAGGCCGTGGGCAATCGGGTCCAGGTCGGTGATACCGAGCGCGTACGAAGCGATCGAACCGCCGGCCGAGCCCCGGCACGGGCCGACCCGGATCCCGTTCCGCTTGGCCCACATGATGAAGTCAGCGACCACGAGGAAGTACGAGCAGAACCCCATCTGCTCGATAACGCCGATCTCGTACTCGGCCTGCTTCTGGCGCGGTTCGTCGTAGCCGTCGGGATAGCGGCGGTCCATGCCGCTCCAGACTTCCTTGCGGAACCAGCTTGACTCGGTCTCGCCGTCAGGCAGCGGGAACTTCGGCATCAGGTTCGACTTGGTGAACTGCACGTCGGAACGCTCGGCGATCAGCAGCGTGCTGTCACAGCCGGCCTGCCATTCCTCCTCGGTGCTCACCGCCCGCATCTCCTGCGGTGTCTTGACGTAGTAGCCATTGCCGTCGAACTTGAACCGGTTCGGGTCGGCCAGGTTCGTGGCCGTCTGCACGCACAGCAAGGCCTCGTGGGCAGCCGCGTCTTCCTGACGGGCGTAGTGCAGGTCGTTGGTGGCGACGTAGGGCAGGGCCAGGTCCCTGGCGATCCGCCGCAATCCCTCCCGGGCGCGCCGCTCGATATTCAGGCCGTGGTCCATGATCTCGACGAAGAAGTTGCCGGGCCCGAAGATGTCCCTGTAGGCGGCGGCCGCCTCTATGGCCTGGCGTTCGTGGCCGAGCCGCAGCCGGGTCTGCACCTCGCCGCTGGGGCAGCCGGTAGTGGCGATGAGCCCCTTCGCATGCCGGGCGAGCAGTTCGCGATCGATCCGCGGCTTTCGGAAGTAGCCCTCCAGCGACGCCAGCGAGGACAGCTTGAACAGGTTGTGCATGCCCTCGGTAGTCTCGGCCAGCAGCGTCATGTGCGTGTAGGCGCCGGCGCCCGACACGTCGTCGTCCTTCTGCGCTGGGGTCCCCCAGCGCACCGGCTGCTTGAGCCCGCGGTGCTCGGGGGCTACGTAAGCCTCGATACCGATGATCGGCTTGATGCCGGCCGCCCGCGCCTTCGTCCAGAAGTCGTAGCCACCGTAGACGTTGCCGTGGTCGGTGATCGCTATCGCGTTCATGCCCGACTTCTCACACTCGGCGAACATTGCGTTCAGCCGCGCGGCACCGTCCAGCATCGAGTACTCGGTGTGCACGTGCAGGTGGACGAACCCGTCCTTATCGCTGCCCACCGAGGCCGCCGCCAAAGAAACCACCGCCTCCAAATCGGGCACGCGTCATCACGCCCGGATGCGGGCGCGCGAAGGGCCGAGGGGAAGACCGCCGCGCCACGCCGTCGGCACCTGGCCCAGTGCCCGTCTGGGCCGCTCGGCGTGCCATGGGCGAACGCTCCGGTCCGGCTCATCGAGCCTACGCTGAACCGGGCGGGCATGAGACCCCGACACGCTGGCCCCGGCGCCAGGATGACCGGGCGACGGCAGCCGCCAGGTTCGGGGTGATATGCACGTACATGATGGCCGAGCCGGTGAGGGGTGGTGCGGATGACGGTGTCGCGGCTGCGCGAGATCCCGGGCATCGGGGTGGATGTGGTCGGCGACGCCGCTGACGCGGCGGCGGACCCCGAGATACTGCGCCTGGAGAACCTGGACACCGACCTGCGCCCGCCAGCGGTGGCACTGGAAGTGACCCGGGCGGCCGTCGACGACGACGCGGCCAACAGCTATCTGCCGTTCCCCGGGCACCTGGGCCTGCGCGAGGCGGCCGCCGCTCACGTCGGCCGCCTGGCCGGCCGGGCCTACGACGCGACCGCCGAGTGCGTGGTAACCGCTGGTGGCCTGAATGGCGTCCTCAACGCTCTGCTGGCGACGGTCGAACCCGGCCAGGAGGTCGTGCTGTGTGACCCGGTATATGCCGGTCTGGTCAACCGGGTCCGGCTGGCCGGCGGTGTCCCCCGGTTCGTCGCCGCCGAGCCCGGCCCCGGCGGCTGGTCGGTCGACCCGCAGCGGCTCGCCGCGGCGGTCGGGCCAGCCACTGCCGCGGTGCTGATGATGGGTCCGTGCATGCCCACCGGGCTTGTCCTCGACGGCCGGCACTGGTCCGCGCTCGCGACCGCGCTGGAACACCATCCGGCCTGGCTGATCTATGACGCGGCGATGGAGCGGATCCGCTTCGACGGCCGACCGCCGAGCCACCCGGCGGCCGATCCCGGCCTGGCCGGGCGGACGATCACTGTCGGTTCAGCGTCCAAGGAACTGCGGATGATCGGCTGGCGGGTCGGCTGGGTAGTCGGTCCCGCCGATGTGCTCGCCGACATCAGGCTGGTCGGCATGACCAACGTGGTCTGCCAGGTCGGTATCGCGCAGGCGGCCGTGGCCGCCGCGCTGAACTCCCCGGCCGCCGACGCCGACGTCGCCGCGGCGACAGCCGTCTGGCAGCGGCGCTCCCAGACCGTCCTCGACCAGCTCGCTGACTACCCGGCAGTCCGCCCGGACGGCGGCTGGTCGCTGCTCGTCGATACCAGGCCGCTCGGGCTGACTCCCGCTGAGCTGTCCGCCCGCCTGCTGGAGCGGGGCAGGGTCGCCGCGACCCCGATGGACGGCTGGGGCCCGAGCGGAGCCAGTTACCTGCGGCTTGTATTCGCCAACGAGCCTGCCGAGCGCCTGGCGACCCTGGGCGACCGCTTCCGCCAGGTGCTGGGCTAGCAGAGCCGGCCTCCATCCGGCTGGGGGCCGGCGCAAAATGGTGCGGTGATCGTCCGCATGCCCCAGCCCTGGCCGGTGACCGAGGCAGCCGCGCTGGCTGAGCAGGACCGGCTGCGCGGCTCCGTCGTCACCAGCGGGACGCTCTCCGGGATCCGGCTTGTGGCCGGGCTCGACGTCGCCTACGCCAAGGACTCTGACCAGCTGGCAGCCGCGGTCGTGGTGCTGGATACCGCGACGCTGACCCCCGTCGAGCAGCAGGCGGTGACGGGGACTGCCAGCTTCCCGTACGTCCCCGGCCTGCTGGCGTTCCGCGAGATTCCGGCGCTGGCCGACGCGCTCGGCCGGCTGCGCGCCGTCCCGGACGTGCTGGTCTGCGACGGATACGGGATCGCCCACCCGCGCCGGTTCGGTCTCGCGAGCCACCTGGGCCTGCTGGCCGGCGTGCCGAGCATCGGGGTGGCAAAGACGCCGTTCGTGGGCGAGTATGACGAACCCGCCCGCGCCCGCGGCGCCTGGACAGACCTCACCGACGGCGGCGAGATCGTCGGCCGGGTGCTTCGCACCCAGCCGGGTGTCAACCCGGTGTTCGTCTCGGTCGGGCATGCCGTCAGCCTCGACGAGGCCTGCGACCTCGTCCTCAGGCTCAGCCCCCGCTACCGCCTGCCAGAGACCACCCGCGCGGCCGACCACCTCGCCCGGGCCACGCTCGCCCGGGCCACACGCACCACACCCACGTAGGCCAAGCCAGCCCACTCCGCGCCCACCCACCCGCACCCCCCGCACCACCCGCCCGCCTGCACCGCCAAACCCGCCCGCACCACACCCGCCCCGCCAGACCGCCCGCACCACGCACCTAGGCCAAGCCACTCCACCCCACCCGCCCCGCCAGACCGCCCGCACCACACGCGCCAAGGCCAAGCCAGGCCACTCCACCCCACCCGCCCGCCTGCACTACACCCGCCCGCGCCAGGCCCGTCCCGCCCGGGCCGCGGAGGTTGGTGCGAGCCGCTCGCAAGACAAACGGGTGCGGTTGGTGTGATTCACATGGTTCGTGTTTCTTGTGATGCTCGTGTGGTCCGCTCCCAGCATGACCGGGGCCAGCACGACCCGCGATCCAGCTGCGCTCGTCAACTCGCGGCTGCTTACGCTGCCGGGCATTTACTGCGGCAACGTGGCCATTCCGAGTGCCGCCTCCATAAATGCGAGCCGGTCGGCGGCCGCGGCTATGGTCTTCGCGACCGGCTTGCCGCGCCGGCTGTGGCCGGCAGCGGTCTCAATCCGGAGCAGAACCGGCGCGCTGGCCGTCTGCGCGGCCTGCAGCGCCGCAGCGAATTTGAACGAATGGCCGGGCACTACCCGGTCGTCGTGGTCGCTGGTGGTGAGCAGCACCGGGGGGTACGAGCGCGGTGCCACGTTGTGCAGCGGCGAGTAGCCGCGCAGCCAGCTGTACTCCTCAGGGTCGTCCGGGTCACCGTACTCGGTCTTCCACATCCCGCCGACGGTGAACAACGGGAACCGGAGCATGTCGAAGACACCAGCATCGGCGACAGCGGCGCCGAACAGTTCCGGGTGCTGGGTGAGGCAGGCGCCGACGAGCAGGCCGCCGTTGGAGGCACCGTTGATCGCGATCCGGCCAGCCCGGGACCAGCCCGAACTCGCGAGCCACCGGGCGCAGGCACAGAAGTCGTCGAAGACGCATTGCTTCCGCGCCCGGCGGCCTGCTTCGTGCCAGGCACGGCCGTACTCGCCGCCGCCGCGCAGGCTGGCCACTGCCAGCATCCCGCCGCGCTCGAGCCAGACGGCCCAGGCAGGCGAGAACTCCGGTGTGACCGAGACGCCCACTCCCCCGTACCCGTAGAGCAGCACCGGTACATTGCCGTCGCGCTGCTGTTCACGACGGCGGGTGAGGAACATCGGCACGCTGGTGCCGTCGGCCGAGGTGACCGTGACCCGCTCGGTCATGTACTGGTCCGGGCTAAGCGCGGCGTCAGCCGCGCGCACTGATGCGGTCCGTCCCGTGCGCAAGTCGTGGCGCCACAGGCTGGCCGACTCGGTGAAGGACTCGACAGCGAAGTGGACGACGTCGCTGCCTGGGCTGCCTTCGATCTGCTCGTGCTCGATCTGGCTGCCGCTCAGCGTGACCATGCCCGGGACCGGGAAGTCACGCACGAAGCTCCCGTCCAGTTCGAACACCCGCAGCAGCGAGCAGGCGTCGCGCAGGTAGTGGCAGACGAGCCGGCCGCCGAAGAAGTGGGCTTCGAGCAGCGTGTCGTCTGATTCTGGGACCACTTCGCGTGCGCCAGGGAGCGCGACCCCATGGGAGGCGCCGGCGCCGGGGGCGTCATTGGCATCGATGGTTACGATCCTGCGCCTGTCGGCAATGTCGTCGGTCAGCACGCAGAACACCGGTCCGCTGCTGCCGACCACTGTCGTATAGGACTGGCAGGCAGGAATCAGGACCCGCCACCCGGCGTCGCTGTGGCCGAGATCGCGTACCCGCACCTCGCCGCCAGGACCGATGCCCCAGGACAGAGAGACGATGAGGAACCGTCCGTCCGCGCTGACCGCCACGTCACAGTGCTGGGCCGCGTCGTCCGGCACGAACACCACCTCGTCGTCTTCCTGGCTGCTACCCGGCCGGTGGAAGAAGATCCGGCGGTCGCCAGAGACGTCGAGGTACTCGCGCCCGGGCCGTGGCGGGCTCATCGCGGCGTAATAGAACCCCGAGCCGTCCTTGGCCCACTCGGCGTTCCCGGACTTACACCACCGCAGCTCCTCGGTGAGGTCCGCACCCGAGTCGACGTCCCGCAGGTGCCAGGTCATCCAGTCAGAGCCCGATTCGCTGGTGGCATAGGCGACGGTCGAGCCGTCCGGGCTTACGCTGACGGACATCACCGCGACGGTGCCGTCAGCGGCGAGGCCGTTCGGGTCGATGAGCACCCGGCCCTCGGCGCCCGGCGCGTCCATGACAAACAGCACCGGCTGGTCCTGCAACTCTGTCCGGCGGGTCTGGAACCAGCGTCCGCCCCGCTCGAACGGCACCCCGAACCTCGGGTACGCCTCCCACTCAGCAAGCCTCGCGCCAATATCCTTTTTTGACTGAACGAGGGTAAGCAGCGACTCGGTCAGCAAGCTCTCCGCCGCGGCCCACGAAACGGTGTGCGGGTCGGCGCAGTCCTCCAGCCACCGGTACGGGTCGGGAACAACCTCGCCGTGATAGTCACCGACGTCGTCTCCGCGCTGGGCCGGAGGGTACGACGTCACGGTGAAGCGGTCCGGGGTCGCCACGTGATATTTATCTGGCACGCCTTGCACAATTCCATAATATAAACCGGAACGCAAATGGAGCTTTTGCCGCAGTAAATTGCCGCAGCCCAATCGTTTCCCGGCATTGATTGTCGCAGTAAATACGCTGGGTGGTTCATTTCAGCCGAGAAACTTTCCGCAGTAAATCCGGGTGCGCCAAGAGTTATGCTGAGGGCGGTGACAGAACGGCCTGGCATAGCCGGAACGGAGGCCCGCATGCATCAGCCGGACGCGGTGATCGTGCGGCGGCCAGCACAGGCTCAAGGCGCGCAGCCCGCGCCGGTTGAGTACGCGGTGGCGGTCGACCGCTATCTGGCCGAGGTGTCCCTCGGCCCGGCCTCGCGCCGGGTCTACCGGATCTCGCTGACCGGCTGGGCCTGGGCGCTGGTCGGACGCCAGGTGCCCAACGGCCCGCTGCGGCGACGGGCTGCCCCGCCGGTCGTTCCGCTCGCGCTGCTGGACAGCGACGAGGCCGGAGCCCGGTTGGCCGCGGCACTCGCCGACCGCCGCCAGACAGCCGACGCGCGAACGGTCAACCGGGAGCTGTCCGCGCTGCGCAGCGCGACCGGATGGTGGCAGGAGCAGGGGTGGATCCGTTGCGACCCGGCCGCCGGTCTCCGGAACCTGAGCGGTCGCGCCGAGCCGGTGCCGCCACTGACCGACGGGCAGGTCGCTGACCTGTTCCGGGCGCCGACAACCCTGCGCGAGCAGGCGTTCTGGCGGGTGCTCTATGACTCCGGCGCTCAGGTTGACACGGTGCTCGCGATGAACGCCGGCCGCCTCGACCTGGCCGCCGCAACCGCGTCTGCCATTCCTGCGTCGCTGGCAGGCAGCGAGATCCGCTGGCGGCCGGGCACCAGCGAGCTGCTGGGCTGGCTGCTGGCCGGACGCCGGGACGGCCCGGTATTCCTCACCGACCGCCGCGCTCCGGCGAGCGCCGCGCCCGCTGACGTATGCCCGGTCACCCACCGGGCCCGGATGTCCTACCGGCGCGCCGCCGAGATCTTCACCGCCACCACCCGCCCGCTCGACCTGGCCGGCCGCGGCTGGAAGCTAAGCCAGCTGCGCGCAGCAGGCCCCGGGCAGCCCGCCTCCCGGTAGGGAGCTCTCGAGCAGGCCTCGGACAGCCCGGCTCCCGATAGGGAGCTCCCCAGATACCATCCCAGCCCGCTCGATCTCATGGTTGAACCTTTGGTCCGCCTATAACCGGACTAAAAGTTCAACTATGAAGATTACCGACATCGCTGCTGCGACTGAAGTTCTTCATGTGACGGTTGAGGCGCTAACCCGCATCATGAGCGGCCCGGTGGCCCGTAAGCCGCCAGATCCTATGCGCGGTCACGCCCCCTCGGCGAGTACCTCGAGCGTGTGCGCCAAGTCGGGCGGATAGTCGCTGGTGAACTCCACCCTGCTGCCGGTGGCCGGGTGGGCGAAGCCGAGCCGTACCGCGTGCAGCCACTGCCGCGTCAGGCCGAGACGGGCGGCGAGCACTGGGTCGCCGCCGTAGAGCCGGTCGCCGACGCATGGGTGGCGGACGGCGGCCATGTGCACCCTGATCTGGTGGGTCCGGCCCGTCTCCAGGCGGATCTCCACCAGACTCGCCGCCCGGAACGCTTCCAGAGTTTCGTAGTGCGTTACCGCCGGGCGTCCTCCGGCGACGACGGCGAACCTGCCGTCGCCAGATGGATGCCGGGCGATCGGCGCGTCGACCGTACCTCGCAGCGGGTCCGGGTGCCCCTGGACCAGCGCGTGATAGATCTTGTCGACCTCACGCTCGCGGAACGCCCGCTTGAGCGCGGTGTAGGCCCGCTCGCTCTTGGCCAGCACCATCAGCCCGGTGGTGTTGGCATCCAGCCGGTGCACGATGCCCTGGCGCTCGGCAGCGCCGCTGGTGGAGATCGTGTGCCCGGCGGCCAGCAGGCCTTGCAGCACGGTCGGCCCGGTCCAGCCCGGCGTCGGGTGCGCGGCCACCCCCGGCGGCTTGTCGACAACAAGGATGTCTTCGTCCTCGTAAACGACGGTCAGGCCGGGGACTGGTTCCGGGACCGGCTGCGCCGCCGGCGGCGGGGGCAGCGTCACGTCCAGCCATTCCCCCGCAGGCACCCGCTCGGATTTGGCTGCCTGCCGCCCGCCGACGAGAACCGCACCCTCGGCGATCATCTCGGCCGCCCGCGCCCGGGGCAGGCCGAACATCCGGGACAGGGCCGAATCCAGCCGCTCACCGTCCAGCCCGTCGGGCACAGGCACCCGCCGGGAGGTCATCCGCTGCTGCCCTGCGCCGGATGCTCCTGCCAGGACTGCTCTGCACCGGACTGCTCTGCACCAGACTGCTCTGCACCAGACTGCTCCGCACCAGACTGCTCCGCACCAGACTGCTCCGCGTCGGGCCACTCCGACCGGGGCCACTGCGACGTGGGCTGCCCGGGCTCAGGCCACTGCGGCTGGGCCTGGTCCGGTTCGGCCGGCTTTGCCGCAGAACGCTGCGGACCAGGGCGCTCCGGCACAGGGCGCTCCGGCACAGGATCGTCTGCCTCAGGCTTTTGCTCCGGTACACGTTCGTCTGTCCCGGGCTTTTGCTGCGGTAGCGACCCGTCTGGTTCGGTCTGCACTGACACTGGCTCATCTGCGCCGGCTTGCTGGCCCGCCGGGTCTGCCAGTTCGGGCGCGGGCTCTTCGGGGTGGCTTGCCGGGCGCGGCTTACCCTCGATCCCGCGGCCGAGCACGGCGAGCACGACCATGAGCACGCCGCCGCAGGTGATCGCCGAGTCGGCCAGGTTGAACACCGGCCAGTGCGGCACCTCGATCCAGTCGACCACCCAGCCACGGAACGGCGCGGGCGCGCGGAAGATCCGGTCGGTCAGGTTTCCGGTAGCGCCGCCGAGGAGCAGGCCGAGCGCCACCGCCCAGGCGATGCTGTAGATCCGGCGCGATGCCCGGATGATGTAGATCACCACTCCGACCGCGATCACGCTGAACACGATCGTCTCCGACGGTCCGCCGAGGCTGAACGCCGCCCCCGGGTTTCGTGTCTCGAGGAGCGTCACCAGCCCGCCCAAGAACTGGACCTGCCGGCCCGTCAGTGTGGCCACCACGATTATTTTCGAGATGATGTCCGCAGCGAGCACCGCGAGCGCGATGCAGAGCACGAGACCGATCCGTGGCCTCGTCGGCCGCGTCTCCCGGACCTCACCCAACGGGTCAGGCCCACTCTCCGTGCTACGACCGGTCAGCGTCGCTCCTCACGCTGCTTGCACGCCACACACAGGACTGCACGCGGGAATGCCTGCAGCCGCTCCTTGCCGATGGCCTCCCCGCACGACGCACACGTGCCATAGGTGCCATTATCTATTCTCTCAAGGGCTTGCTCGGTCTGCGTCAGAAGCTCGCGAGCGTTGTGCGTCATCGCAAGCTCATGCTCCCGTTCGTAGGTCTTCGCGCCCACGTCTGCCTGGTCATCCCCGGCGTCACCGACCGCGTCGCCAAGCCGGGAGGCGATGTCCGACTCAGCACGGCCGATGTCCTCGCGCAGCGCAGCGGCTTCAGCAGCCAGCATGTTCCGCACCTTGCCAAGCTCGGCTTCGGTCCAGCGGCGCTCCCCCTGCCGTACGGGAAGAGCGGCGGCGCCCGAACGCGCAGCAGCAGTCACTCCCAGCCTCCCATCGGCACGCCCCGGTGCATCTCGTTAATGATCTTCGTTGCGAGCAGTCACGAGAGGATAAGTGGTTGCCGGGGGCGATCGCAAGCAGGCCAGCAGAGGCGCGGCGGATGCGTGCGTGGATATCCAGTCGGCGGCCGGGCGGGCATCAGCTATCCTGTTCACAACTGCACGGCGCTGATGGGGACAGCTGCCGCTGAGGCGGCCAGGAGCGACCGGGGATGGTGCGAGCCCGGGGATACGCGCAGCGGACCAGATCACCCCGGAGCCGTCGGAAGAACGGCCCGAGCCCAAAGACGCCCTGACCGCGGCACCTGCCGTGGCGTGGCGGCACTGTCTGGGTGGCACTGCTAGGTGGCACTGCCTGGGCAGCACCGCCTTGGCGGAACTGTCTTGGCAGCACTGTCTTGGCAGCACTGTCTTGGCGGTACGGGCGGGCCCAGTAGAACCGGCAGCAGAACGAACTGAGCGGGTCGCGCCACCGGAGCCGGAAGGCTGCCGGGCCGGTCGCGGCCAAGGAGGGTGGTACCGCGGGGCGCGCCGCCGGCGTTCTTCGTCCCTCCGGTGAAGCCGTGTCGGCCGCGGCCTGGAATCCAGAGCCTGGCCGGCGTGACACCCGCGAGAGGCTGCCAGCGATGCCGCGCCCGGATGACCTTCCCTTCCCCGAACTGCCCAAGGTCGCCGACCTGCCGGAGATCGAGCGCGAGATCCTGGTCCGCTGGCGGAAGGACCAGGTCTTCGAACGGTCCTTGGAGCAGACGTCGGTCGGCCAGCCGTGGACGTTCTACGAGGGACCGCCCACAGCCAACGGCATGCCCGGCGTGCACCACGTCGAGGCCCGGGTGTTCAAGGACCTGTTCCCCCGGTTCAGGACCATGCAGGGCTTCCATGTGCCCCGCCAGGGTGGCTGGGACTGCCACGGGCTGCCGGTCGAGGTCGCGGTAGAGCAGGAACTCGGCCTGTCCGGGAAGAAGGAGATCGAGGCGTACGGCATCGCCGAGTTCAACGCGCGGTGCCGCGAGTCGGTACTGCGGCACGTTGACGCTTTCGAGGCGCTGACCGAGCGGATGGGCTACTGGCTCGACCTGGAGCACGCGTACCGGACGATGGACCCGGACTACGTCGAGTCGGTCTGGTGGTCGCTGAAGGCCATCTTCGACCAGGGCCTGCTGGTCCGCGACTACAGGATCACGCCGTACTGCCCACGCTGCGAGACGCCGCTGTCCGACCACGAACTGGGCCAGCCGGATGTGTACCGGACGGTGTCCGACCCGTCGGTCACGGTCCGCTTCCCGCTGCTTACCCTGCCCGAGGGCGCCAATCCCCAGCTGGACGGGGCCGACCTGCTGGTCTGGACGACGACGCCGTGGACGCTCGTGTCCAACACCGCTGTCGCGGTCCATCCCGACGAGACGTACGCGGTGGTCCGCAAGTCGGGTGAGGGCGACCGCGTTGTCGTGGCCGACGCGCTGGTGGCGCAGGTGCTCGGTGAGGGCTGGCATGTTGTGGCTCGCTTCGAGGGTTCCGAGCTCGCCGGGGCGACATACCAGCCCCCGTTCAAACTCCTGGACATCCCTGACGCCCACCGCGTCGTGACTGGCACCTTCGTGACGACCGAGGACGGGACCGGCCTGGTGCACATGGCGCCGGCGTTCGGCGCTGACGACATGGAGACCGGGCGCGCGAACGGCCTGCCGGTCTTGAACCCGATCGGCGGCGACGGGCACTTCGCCGGCAGCGTGCCGCTTGTCGGCGGGATGTTCTTCAAGGACGCAGACGCGACGCTGGTCAGCGACCTCGCTGACCGGGGGGTGCTGTTCCGGTCGCAGATGCACGAGCACAGCTACCCGCACTGCTGGCGGTGCCACTCGCCGCTGATGTACTACGCGCTGCCCTCGTGGTACATCCGCACCACCGCGGTCAAGGACAAGCTGCTGGCCGAGAACGAGAAGACCAACTGGCAGCCGCCGACGATCAAGGAGGGCAGGTACGGCGAGTGGCTGCGCAACAACGTGGACTGGGCCCTGTCCCGGACCAGGTACTGGGGCACCCCGCTGCCGCTGTGGCTGTGCCCGGACGAGCACGTGACCTGTGTGGGGTCGCTGGCTGAGCTGTCCGAGCTGGCCGGGCGGGATCTGAGCGAGCTTGACCCGCACCGGCCGTACGTGGACGAGGTAACGGTCACCTGCCCGCAGTGCGGGGCCCAGGCACGCCGGGTTCCCGAGGTGATTGACACCTGGTACGACTCGGGGTCGATGCCGTTCGCGCAGCACGGCGCGCCGCTGCGCAACGAGGCCGCGTTCGAGCGGGCGTTCCCGGCCCAGTTCATCTGCGAGGCGATCGACCAGACCCGGGGCTGGTTCTACTCGCTGATGGCGGTCAGCACGCTGGTCTTCGGCCGGTCGTCGTATGAGAACGTCGTGTGCCTCGGGCTGGTGGTCGACGAGCGCGGGCGCAAGATGAGCAAGCACCTCGGCAACGTGCTTGAGCCGATCCCGCTGATGGAAGCGCACGGCGCTGACGCCCTGCGCTGGTTCTTCGCCGCGTCCGGCTCGCCCTGGGCGACCCGCCGGGTGGGACACGCCACTCTCGAGGAGATCGTCCGCAAGATCCTGCTGACCTACTGGAACACGATGTCGTTCCTGGTCACCTACGCCAACGCCGCCGCGGCGTCGGGCGACGGCTGGAATCCGGGCCGGATGGCGGACGCCCCGCCGCCGGCCCAGCGGCCGGTCCTCGACCGGTGGCTGCTCAGCGAACTGCACACGCTGGTGCGCGACGTCACGGCGGCCCTCGAGGGATTCGATACCGCTGTAGCGGGCCGCAAGCTCGCGGCGTTCATCGACGACCTGTCCAACTGGTATGTCCGCAGATCCCGGCGGAGGTTCTGGGAAGGCCCTGGCAGCGCTGACGGCGCGGCCGCTTTCGCCACGCTGTACGAAAGCCTGGAGACACTGACCAGGCTGATGGCCCCGGTTACGCCGTTCCTGACCGACTACGTCTGGGGCGTGCTGCGAGCCGGCGACTCTCCGGCCTCGGTGCACCTGGCGTCCTGGCCGCAGGCGGATGCCAGCCTGATCGACGAGCGCCTTTCCGGGCAGATGGCGCTGGCCAGGCGGCTGGTCGAGCTCGGCCGGTCGGCGCGCGCCGCTGCGGTGGTCCGGGTACGTCAGCCGCTGGCCCGCGCTCTCGTCGGTGCCGCCGGGTTCGCCGAGCTGACGGCCGAGCTGCGGGCCCAGGTCGCCGACGAGCTCAACGTCCGCGAGCTCGACACGGTGGCCTCGGTGGCTGAGGGCCTGGTCGACTACACGGTGAAGCCGAACTACCGGGCGCTGGGCGGGCGTTTCGGCAAGGGAACCCCGGCGGTGGCCGCTGCGATCGAGGCCGCCAGCGCGGCCGACCTGGCGGCCCAGCTGAGCTCGGATGCGAAGGCGACGGTGGAGGTCGACGGGGCGCCGGTGAGCCTCGGGCCGGACGACGTGATCGTTACCCAGGTTCCGCGTTCTGGCTGGGCAGTGGCGTCGGGCGCTGGCGAGACCGTAGCGCTGGAGATCACGATCACGCCGGAACTGCGCCGGGAAGGCCTGGCCCGGGAGGTCGTGCGGCTGGTGCAGGACGCGCGCAAGAGCGACGGCCTGGACGTCAGCGACCGGATCTCGCTCCGCTGGAGCACCGCTGATCCCGAGCTCGCCGCCGCGCTGACCGGGCACGCGCAGATGATCAGCACCGAGGTGCTGGCTGTCGATTACGGCCAGCACAAGGACGGCAGGCCCGACCCGGGCGCCCGCGAGCATGTCGACGACGACCTGGGCCTGGTGTTCTGGCTTCGCCGCGCATCGGCGGGCGACTGACGGCTCACGGGTGCGACCGCCGATGACCGGGGTCCGCCTGGTCAGTCGGCGGGGACTTCCTGGTCCGGCCGGCAGGCCTTGCACGGCGCGCAGCCAGCCTCCCCGGCTTCGCGCAGCGTCATGGTCTGCAGGTCCTCGGAACCCAGGAAGCGGATCAGGATGCAGTCGCCACGGTGATACCGGGCAATCCCGGGGACGATCGTGACCTCGGCGCCCGGGTCCCGTGCCGCCGCCGACGCTTCCGCGGCAGCCGGCCCTTCCGGGGTTGCCTTACCGCCAGTGGCGGCTGCCTTGTCCGTGGTGGCGGCTGCCTTCCCGGCGGTGGCATCTGACTTCTCGCCGCCCGCGGCTGCCCTGGCCGTCTCGCCGCCCGCGGCTGCCCTGGCCGTCTCGCCGCCAGACGTTGCCGCGCTGCGCGAGCTAGCGGTGCTACCGGGTGTGCCTGGGGTGCCAGTGCCACGGGAGGCTGGGGTGCTGCCCGGGGTGGCCGTGCTGCTGGGGGCGGTGCCAGAAGGGCTGGCCGGGGCCCTGTCGGTACGGGCGGCCGGGCCGGCGGTACGGGCGGCTGCGTCGGCAGGCGCCTGAGGCGGCGACTGGCGTGACGTGGCCGCCGGTTCGCTGGGTGGCTGGCGCGTGGCGGGCGGTTCTGGCTGCCGAGGAGACGACGGCGTACGCGACCGTCCGGGGCTTCTGAGCTGGGAGGTGGGCTGATCCCGGTCACCGGACTCGGCCCGGGCCGGATCGCGGCGCGCGGCTGCCGCTGCGCTGTCCCGCGATCGGCTGGGTGCCGACATGCTGCCCGTTGCCAGGGTGACCGTATGCGGACTGGTTAGCGGCCCGGGGCGCGGCTCCTGCTCCGGGAGCGGTTCACGCTCGGGGCGTACTGGAGGCTCCGGCCGCCCCGGCCGCCGTCCATCGGGACGAGGCGCCGGTGGCGGGCTGGGCTGCCGACCGCGCACAGGCTGTGAGCCCCACTCGGGCTGCGCGCCACGTTCGGGCTTCGGCCCCCGGTCTGCTGGCTGTGGATACGGCTGCTCGCGCCGCACCGTCCAGGTCTGAGCGGAGGGGTCTGCGCCCGGGTGCCGGGCTGCCGCGTGCTCGGCTCCCACACCGGCGGCAGCTAGCTCGCGGCCAGAGTCACCGGCGGCGGAGGTACCGAAGATCTCCTCGCGCCGGGCAACGGAGCCGACCACGAGGAGCACGGCGGCGAGCGCGGCAACGCCTATGGCGATGTAGACCACAAGCAGGCTGCTCGCCAGAACCCCCCCGACGAGAAGCACCAGGGCCGCTATAACGACCGTCAGGATCGTGCTGAACCGGGTCACGGGTACAACCAGCCAGCCAGGCCGGTGCGCAGTCGCGTACGGCTGAGCTGGGTCAGCCTAAGCCGGGTAGTAGGACTGAGCACCTGCCTGGTCGTGGCTTAGCGGCGGTCGTGCGGGCCTGAGTCCGCCGGGCGGAACCCCCCGTGGCCAACCGGCTCGGGCGACGGCGCGGCATACGCTCCGGTCACCGAGGGCTGCATCCCGTTACGGGTGTCCATCCGGCCGATCCCCACGGCCGTCTGCGGACCGGTCACGGCGGGGAACACACCACTGTCCGCAGCGCCGGCCTCGAGATCGCGCAGCTGGCCTTCGAGGTATGCCTTCAGCCTGCTGCGGTACTCGCGCTCGAACGCGCGCAGGTCGTCGACCCGCCGCTCCAGCTCCTCGCGGGACTGGACGAGCGATCCCATGGCCTGGCGGTGCCGCTCCTGAGCGTCGCGCTCAAGGCTCTCGGCCCGGGCCCGGGCGTCGCTGGTGATCTGCTCGGACTGGCGCCGCGCCTTGGTGAGGATGTCGTCGGCCTCACGACGCGCGCGCCCCAGCGTCTCGTCGGCCTCGCGCCTGGCGTCGGCGATCGCCTGGTCGGCAGTCTGCTGGGCCAGCTGCAGCACCCGCGCCGCAGTGTCCATGTTGTCGGCGACCGGCCGCTGGGGCATGATCACCGGCGGCTCGGGCGGCGGTGGCGGTGCCATCATGCGCTCCGGCTCGTGCCGCTGCGGCAGGTCCTGATGCATGAGGTGGTCGGCCGGGGCCTCGGCATGTGGCGGAACCAGCGCGGGAACCTTGCCCCCCCGCAGCGCCTCGGCCAGCTTGGCCCGGAGTTCCTCGTTCTCCTGGATCAGCCGGTCGAGCTCCGCTTCGACCTCGTCGAGGAAGGCGTCGACTTCCTCTTCGTCGTAGCCGGGCCTGAGCCTGGTCGTGCTGAACTGCTTGTTCCGCACATCCGCGGGCGTCAGTGGCATGTGTCGTCTCCTTGGCGCGTCGAGCTCGGTCCCCTGTGGACGCTACCCGATCAGATCAGCTGCACGGCCTGCGCGAGGATCCACACGACCACGAACAGGAGCATGAAGCTGAGGTCCAAGGCCACAGTACCGAGCCTGAGCGATGGAATGTAGCGCCTTAGGAATCTCAGTGGCGGATCAGTTGCTGTATAGGTGACCTCGGCAACCACCAGCACGATCCCTGTGGGATGCCATGTGGGTGAGAATGCCTGTATCCAGCTGAGGATCATCCGCACAATAAGGATGAGCAGGTACAGGTAGAGCACACCAGCGAGCACACTCTTAACGATGTCCATCGCGCTGCCCTGCTCTCAGGCCGCCGACCAGCGACTACCCAGGCCGATGCCGCACATGTTGTTGTCTGCCGCCCATCTAGCTCTGATTAAAGAATCCTCGTTCCGCGATACGCGCCTTGTCCTCTGCGGCCACCTCAACGTTAGCCGGAGACAACAGGAACACCTTGTTTGTGACCCGGTCGATGCTCCCGCGAAGTCCGAAGATCAAGCCTGCCGAGAAGTCAACCAAACGCCTTGCGTCGCTGTCGACCATCTCCGTCAGGTTGATGATCACCGGAGTGCCCTCGCGGAAGTGTTCCCCGATCGCACGAGCCTCATTGTATGTGCGCGGATGGAGTGTGGTGATCCGAGCTAGATCGGCCGACTGCACGGTGCTGACAGGCTCACGCTCCGCCGACCGGGCAGGCGTGGCGACGCTGCCGTCGCCGCGGTGGCCGTCGCGGGCGTCGCGGAGCGGCTCACGTGCCTCCCCCCGGTCATCGGCGTCGATGAACTCAGCGCCATAGTCGTCGTAATCCTCGGCGCCGTATTCGTCGGCGTACTGATCGTCGTAGCGGTTGTCGTCCTCTACCAGGCCGAGATAGACCGCCATCTTGCGCATCGCGCTGGCCATCGTCTGCCCTCCGTAATGCCTGCCATGCAGCGCGCACGCACCGGCGAGCGGCGAGCCACGCGTCGGACATTACCTGACGAAGGCGCTCCGGCCGCCGAGCAACGCCGTACCGACACGCACGTGTGTCGCACCTGCTTTGATTGCCTGCTCCAGGTCTCCACTCATACCCGCCGAGATCACCACAGCGCCGGGATGAGCAGTGCGCACGGTGTCCGCGATCTCAGCGAGTTTCCTGAACGCTTTGCCGGCCGGCTCGCCGAGCGGCGCTACAGCCATTACGCCACCAAGAATCAGGCAGTCCTGTTCCGCTATGCCGTCAGCGACCTCGGCTACCTGGTGCCCGGATGCCCCGCCGCGGTCCGGGTCACCGTCCAGGCTGACCTGCACCAGGCAGGTTATGACCCGGCCAGCCCGCCTGGCTCGCGAGCCAAGGGCGCTGACCAGGTGCAGCCGGTCCACCGAGTGGACGACGGAGGCGTAGGAAACCACGCTGGCGACCTTGTTGGTCTGCAACTGCCCGACGAAGTGCCAGGTCAGCCTGAGGCCCATCGAAGCGCACTCGGCAGCTTTGGGCGCGGCCTCCTGGTCGCGGTTCTCCCCGATGTCGGCTACGCCGAGCTCATGCAGCAGCCGGATATCGGACACCGGGAAGGTCTTGGTCACCGCGATCAGCGTGACCTCATCGCTGCCCCGGCCAGCAGCCGCGCAGGCCGCCGCGATGCGGTCGCGCACGGCGCTCAGCCGGGCTGCCAGCTCGCTCTTACGCTCGGCACCGTCACCGCTGCTCTCCTGAACCACCATGATCAGCGCCACCTGCCGAGCCGACCCGGCGATGGTTGAAGCGTTAGTGGCGTTACAACGCCACCGTTGCCACTTTCATCGCGTCCCGGGCTTGGAGCGCTGGGGCTCGTGGGGCACGGGTGACAGGCATTGGTGCTGGCGAGAGTGAGACACGTCACCTGGCCATCATGACGCCAGCCAGATCAGGCCGGCGAACCTGCCCGTCTTGCCGTCACGGCGGTAGGAGTACAGCCCTTGTGTCTCGGCCGTGCAGCGCCCGTCCGCGGAGACGTTCCGGACTCCTGCCCGGGCGAGCTGCGCCTCGATCCCAGCCCCGAGGTCGATTCCGGGCGTGCCCTCCCTGGTCACGCAGCTTGCCTCGGGCACACTGACCGCGACCCTGGCCCGCATCTGATCAGGAACCTCATAACAGCTGCCGCAGATATGCGGGCCGATGACCGCGTGCATCCGTGCCGGGTCCGCCCCGGCCCCGGACATCGCCCGCACCGTCTCGGCGATCACCCCGGCGGCCATTCCTTCCCGGCCCGCGTGCGCGGCGGCAACGATGCGCGCGTCCGGGTCGGCGAGCAGGACCGGAGCGCAGTCCGCCGCCATGACGACGAGGACCCGCCCAGGGGCGTCGGCGAGCAGCGCGTCGGCAGCCGGCGGCTCGGCCGGCCACGCGGCCCGCGCGTCCGCGACGGTCGTGCCATGCACCTGGCGTATCCAGGTCAGCCGTCCGGCGGCCGGACCGCATGCCTGTGCTACCCGGTTCCGGTTGGCCTCGACCGCAGCCGCGTCATCGCCGACTTTCGTGTCGAGGTTCAGCGTGTCGTAGGGAGCCGTGCTGACACCCCCGGGGCGGCCGGTGAACATGACCAGCACGCCCGGCGCCAGCTCGGCCGGCCGCAGATCCTCGTCGCACTCGGGCGGCGTGCTCACTTGAGGAAGTCCGGGACGTCCAGCTCGTCGTCTTCCTCGAACACGACAGCCCGCCTCCGGGTCGTGGTCTCAGGCACCCACGGCGCCCCAGTCCCCGGACCGGTTTTGGGGGCAGGCGGGTCAGCACTGGCCCCTTGCTTGCCCTCGGCGGTCCGGGGCGCTGGCACACCATCCGCCGTGGCCTGGCCGTCGGCCGCGTCGGCCGCACTGCTGTTACTGGCTGACGCGGCGTCAGCCGAGGCACCGGGACCGGTGCTGCCCGCCGGCCCCGCGGACTTGGGGCCAGCTGGAGTTCCACCGTCGGGGGTGGAGGGGGTGTACGGCCGCCACGCACCGTCTGCGGTGCTCGTCCCGCCGGATGTGCTGTCGAAAACCGGGGCTGCCAGCGGCGTGCCATAGCTGGGCACGGCGCTGGTCTGCCGGGGCCTGCCCGCCTGGGACTCGTCGAACCCCGCGGCGATGACTGTGACCCGGACCTCGTCGCCGAGCGCGTCGTCGATGACAGCGCCGAAAATGATGTTCGCGTCCAGCGCCGCCGAGCTCTGCACGAGCTGTGCCGCCTCGTTGATCTCGAACAGCCCGAGATCGGAGCCGCCCTGGATGGACAGCAGCACGCCGTGCGCCCCGTCGATGCTGGCCTCCAGCAGCGGGCTGGAGATCGCCATCTCGGCAGCGGCAACGGCGCGGTCGTCGCCGCGGGCCGAGCCGATGCCCATAAGCGCGGAGCCGGCGCCGGACATGACCGACTTCACGTCGGCGAAGTCCAGGTTGATCAGGCCGGGGGTCGTGATGAGGTCGGTGATTCCCTGAACACCGGACAGCAGCACCTGGTCCGCGGCCTTGAACGCGTCCAGGACGCTGACCTGGCGGTCGGAGATGGACAGCAGCCTGTCGTTAGGTATCACGATCAGCGTGTCCACTTCGGCGCGGAGCTTCTCGATACCCGCGTCGGCCTGGGCGGCCCGGCGCTTGCCCTCGAACCCGAACGGCCTGGTGACCACGCCGATCGTCAGCGCACCCAGTGAGCGGGCGACGTTCGCGACAACCGGTGCTCCCCCGGTGCCGGTACCGCCGCCCTCACCAGCGGTAACGAAGACCATGTCGGCGCCCTTGAGAACCTCCTCGATTTCCTCGCGGTGGTCCTCGGCGGCTTTCGTGCCGATGTCCGGATTCGCGCCGGCACCAAGGCCGCGCGTCAGTTCCCGCCCGACGTCGAGCTTGACGTCGGCGTCACTCATCAGAAGGGCCTGCGCGTCGGTATTGATCGCGATGAACTCGACGCCCTTGAGCCCCTCCTCGATCATCCGGTTAACGGCGTTGACGCCGCCCCCGCCGATTCCGACGACCTTGATGACCGCCAAATAGTTCTGCGGTGCTGCCACGAGGAGGGAACCTTTCCGCTCGCTTGCTGTCACGCTTCTGCTGGCTGCCCCGGCCGCCAGGTCAGCCTGCTGACCTCGGCAAACCGCGCGAGAAGCAGTTTGCCGAAATTCGCCCCCTAAAACCTCGGCCGGGCTGGTTACGCGGTTTCCAGCGAGTCAACTCTCACCCTCAAGTTGAGATTTAGAGTTATGTCAAGCTGCCGATTAGTACGGACAGTAGAGTTGTCCGCCACCCGCGGTCAACTGGCCGCGCCGCTGGTGGGCGGCGTTTGCTCATTATCCTCCGGTCACTGCCGTCGCGGGGTCGCTGAGGTTGTAATAGGACGCCTTGGTGCGCATGAGGATGATGAGCTCTGCCGCTTTGGCAGTGGGCCTGCTTGTGCTGCCCCAGACGATCGTGATGCCACCGCGCAGGTAGAGCGTCACCGCGTCCGGTGACGCCGCGCTGACCGTGGCTACCTGGCCGCGGAGCTGCCGCGGAAGCTGCCCGAGCACGGTCACAGCGGCGAGCACAGCCGGGCTGCCGCGCAGCGAGGTGACGGGCCTCCCCGAGGTGAGAAGGGCCATGCCCGCAGGCTGCTGCGGCACCTGGCGGAAAGCGACACCGAACCTGTCGATCAGCGTGTACCCACCGGGGGACGCAATGGCCAGGGCCGGGGTCCGGGGGGTGACCGCGATCACGACCGTATCCGGCCAGTGCTTGCTGACCTGCGCCAACTGAATCTGGGTGATCCGCTCGACCCGGCTGGCCACAGCAGTGGTGTTGACCCGGGCCAGCGGGGTCCCGGGCACGATGCCCGCTGCCCGGATCACATCTGCCTTGGGCACGGTGGCCGACCCGGTGACCGCTACCGAGCGGACGACGAACAGGCTCGAGCTCAGTACCGCCCAGACCGCGATGATCACGATCGCCGCCCCGGCCAGGGCGAAGAACCCGGCCTTCCACGGCCCCCCGGCCCGGCCGGGCCGGGAATTGCTGGGGGTAGGTGAGGAACTGCCCGCGGCCCGGCCAGCCGGGGAATTGCTGGAGGTGGGCGGGGAACCGCCCGCGGCCCGGCCAGCCGGGGACGGGCCTGAGCTGGCCGGAGAGCCCCCCGCGGCCCGGCGGGCCGGGGAATCACCGCCGTCAGGTTCGGAGCCAGCCTTAGCTGCCGTCAGATCTGCTGACCCAGCCGGGCGGTCCGGGCGGCGCGGCGCGGGAACCTGGCGGCCGGTCGCGGGCCGGGCCGGGCGGCCGGGAGAAGCCGCGGCGGTCCGGGGATCCTGGGGTGACGGCCGCTGTGGGCGGGAAGCACGGGGCTTATCGGTCACGGGCGGCCACCTGTCCGCTCCCGAAGCGCGGCCACTATCTGGGGGGCCAGCGTGGTGACATCGCCCGCGCCCATGGTCAGCACCAGGTCACCCGGCTTGGCCAGGCCCGCGATGATGTCAGGCACGGCGGCGGCGTCGGGAACGAAGCGGGCGCCGCCGCCGGGCACGGCGGCAGCGACGGTCAGCCCGGTGATGCCCGGCTCGGGATCTTCGCGGGCCGCGTACACGTCGAGTACCAGGGCCTCATCGGCCAGGGCGAGCGCCGCCCCGAACTCGGTGGCGAAGAACCGGGTCCGGCTGTACAGATGCGGCTGGAACACAGCGATGACCCGCCCGCCTGCGGCGACATCCCTGGCCGCGGTGAGGTCGGCGGTGATCTCTGTCGGGTGATGGGCGTAGGTGTCGAGCACGCGGACACCGTCCGCCTCGCCCTTGGGCTCGAGCCGGCGGAGCGCGCCGCCGTAGGCCTCCAGCCCGCTGATCACCGCGGGTACCGGAACGCCGAGTTCCACGGCGGCCGCGAACACCGCCGTGGCGTTGAGCGCGTTGTGCCGGCCGGGAACCCCGATTGTCAGCGTGACCGGTGCTGGCTGTCCGTCCCCGGGAGGGACCACGGTCAGCTGCGTGGTCATGCCGCGCCCGGTGGCCCCGGTCAGCCGGTAGTCAGCGCCGGCCGACTCACCGTAGGTACGCACTCGCAGCGGGAGAGCCGCTGAGGCCGATGCGAGCGCCGCAGCGCCCGGGTCGTCACGGCAGGCGACGAGCAGGCCATCCTCTCCGATCGTGGCGGCGAAAGCCTCGAACGTGGCCTGGATGTGAGCCAGGTCCCGGTAGTTATCCAGGTGCTCGGCCTCGATGCAGGTGACCACGGCGGCTTGCGGGGACAGCATCAGGAACGACCCGTCGCTCTCGTCGGCCTCGGCCACGAACGTCACGCCGCTGCCGTCATCGGCACCGAGCCCGCTCTCGCGGAGTATGCCGCCGATGACGTAGGAGGGGTCGGCGCCGCTGTGCCTGAGCACGGTCGTCAGCATCGAGGTCGTGGTGGTCTTGCCGTGCGTGCCGGTAACGACGATGCTCCTCCGGCCCATCATCAGCGACGCCAGCGCCGCGGCCCTCGGGATAACCGTGATACCCCGCCGCCCGGCCTCAAGGACCTCGATGTTCTTGTCGCCGATCGCGGACGGAGTGGTCACTACCGTGTCCGCCCCGGCGATGTTCTCGGCGGCGTGGCCCACGTGGACCACGGCGCCGAGGGCGGCGAGGGCGTCAAGCTGCTCGGAGGCGGCCCGGTCGCTGCCGGACACCGTGACGCCCCGGGCCAGCATGATGCGCGCGATCCCCGACATTCCCGCGCCGCCGATGCCGACGAAGTGCACCCGCCCCAGCTGGCCTAGCGGCACCGGCGCTACCGGCGCGACGAGGCCCATGTCCCGTTCCTGCGCTGCCTGATCACCGTCCGCGCCGCCCTCCCCGCATGACACCGAAGACCTCGGCCGCGAGCCTCCGGTCGGCATCCCGCATGCCAGACCCGGCCGCGGCGTGCGACATCGCCGCGACAAGCTCGGGATCAAGCAGGATCGGGAGCAGCGTGTCCGCTATCCACCCGGGGCTCAGCGCAGCATCATCGACGATGATCCCACCGCCGGCATCGGCGATCGGCGCCGCGTTCAGCCGCTGCTCGCCGTTGCCGTGCGGCAGCGGCACATACGCGGCCGGCAGGCCGACCGCGGTGAGCTCGGCGCAGGTCATCGCGCCAGCCCGGCAGAGGGCGAAGTCCGCTGCCGCGTAGGCCAGGTCCATCCGGTCCAGGTAGGGCAGCGTGATGTACGGGGTCTCCCCTCCGGACGGCGGGGCCTCGACCTCGGACCGGGGCCCGATGATGTGCAGCACCTGAACGCCGGCCGAGCGGATCCAGGCCGCCGCGCGGGTGACCGCCAGGTTCAGCGACCGAGCCCCCTGAGAGCCACCCGTGACCAGCAGTACCGGCAGGTCGGGCCGGAGGCCGAAGTGCGCGCGGGCCTTGTCGGCGAGCGCTAGCCGGTCCAGGCCGGCTATCTGGCGGCGGATTGGTATCCCGATCCAGGTGGCGTGCGGGAGCTTGGTTCCCTGCTGGCCGGTGAAGACGTGGGAGGTGAGCCTCGCACCGAGCCTGTTGGCCAGGCCCGGCCGCACGTTGGCCTCGTGGATCACAATCGGGACACCCCGCCGCTTCGCGGCCAGGTAGGCGGGCGTGGCCACGTAGCCGCCGAACCCCACCACCACCTCGGCCCGGACCCGGTCGAGCGCCGTGGTAGCGGCGCTGATCGCCGCGCCGAGCCGCCCGGGCACCGAGGCCAGCTGGGGGGTCAGCGAGCGGGGCAGCGGCACAGCCGGGATCAGCGCGAGGTCGTAGCCGCGCAGCGGAACCAGCCTGGTCTCCAGGCCGCGCTCGGTACCCAGGCAGGTGATGGGCATCCGCGGGTCGCCGCGCCGCAGCGCGTCGGCGGTGGCCAGGGCGGGCTCGATGTGGCCGGCCGTGCCGCCACCCGCCAGCACGACACTCATCTGATCCTCCTCGCGCCTTGGGCTGGTGTGGTCCCCGGGCTCAGTTGCGCCGCCCAGGCAAGCCAAGCCAGCTTAGGACCCGCAGCCCCGGGCCGGGGCCGCCAGTGGCGAGTGCCCGCTGTGCACCGGGCTCCCGCCGGGCGAAGGACATCAGCATGCCGAGCGCGATCATCGTCACCAGCAGCGACGACAGGCCGGCTGAGATCAGCGGCAGCGGCACGCCGACGATCGGCATCAACCCGATGACCGCGCCCATGTTCATCAGCGCCTGGAGCACGATCCACCCGGTCGCTGCGGCCGCGGCCAAGCGCATGAAGGTGTCGTCGCGCATACGCCGGGCGATCCGCAGCCCGGCGTATGCCAGCGCGCCGTAGAGGAAGGTCACGCACAGCGTGCCCACCAGGCCAAGCTCCTCGCCGAGGATCGCGAAGATGAAGTCGCTGGTGCTGTTGGGCACCCAGCCCCACTTCTCCGTGCCCGCGCCGAGCCCGACGCCGAACCACCCGCCGGAGCCGATCGCGTTCAGGCCCTGGATCTCCTGCCAGCCGTAGGTGGTCAGGTGAGCCTGTGGGTCGAGGAACCCGGTGACCCGGCCCATCCGGTACGGGGCCACGATGATCATGATCGCGATCGCGAACCCCATCAGCCCGAGCATGCCGATGAACAGCCGGGCGGGCGTGCCGATCACCCACAGCAGCGCGAGGAAGATCATGAGAAGGATGAACGTCGTGCCCAGGTCGTCACCGAGCATCACCAGCAGGGACAGGAGCGCGGCCCCCGGCAGCAGCGGGATCAGCAGGTGCCTCCACTCGGTGAGCTGGCCGGCCCGCTCCTTGCGGGCGAGCAGGTCGGCGCCCCAGAGGACGAAGGCGAGCTTGGCGAACTCGGATGGCTGAATCTGGAATCCCATGACCTGTACCCAGCGCTCGCCGCCGTCGACGGTCTGGCCCACGGCGAGTACCAGGACCAGCCCGAGTACGGCCACCGCCATAGCCGGGTACGCGGCCGCCCGGAACACCACGGGAGATGACCGTGCGGCCAGCCACATCAGTGGCAGCCCGACCGCCGCGCCGAGAAGCTGCTTCTGGAACTCGGCATACGGGGCCTCGCCATTGAGGAGCGCGGTGGCGGACGATGTCGACAGCACCATGACCAGTCCTACGGCAAGCAGCAGCATGGTGATGCCGAGGACCAGGTAGTAATCCGTAAGCGGCCGGTCAAGCAGCCTGAGCCCCGCAGCCTGGGAAACCGGAGCCGGCCTTACGACGGGCGAGTCCGCGGTCACCACAACGGCTCCAGTGCGCCGTGAGCCTGCACCAGCACGAGATCCATTAGTCCAGTGTCGGTGCAGGTGCCGCCCGCGACCGGGACATCTGCCGCGTGTCGCGCCAATGAGCGACGCATCGTCTCCGCCGGACCGCCGCAGTGGCCCGTCCCCGGCTACACCGGCAGCCAGGCCACGTAGAAGATGCCGAGGCCGAGCGCTATGCACAGGCCAGCGATCAGCCAGAATCTCACTACGATCGTCGTCTCGGCCCAGCCGAGCATCTCAAAGTGGTGCTGCAGCGGCGCCATTTTGAAGATCCGTTTGCCGGTCATCTTGAACGAGCCGACCTGGACGATCACCGACAAAGTGATGATCACGAAGAGACCGCCCAGGATGACCAGCAGCAACTGGGTCTTGGTGCACACGGCGAGCCCGGCGAGAACCCCGCCCAGCGCCAGCGACCCGGTGTCGCCCATGAAGATCCGGGCCGGCGGCGCGTTCCACCACAGGAACCCGAAGCACGCCCCGAGCACCGTCCCGGCCACCACGGCCATGTCCAGGGGGTCGCGCACCGGGTAGCACTGCGCGGACAGCAGCACGTCGCAGTCGTTCTTCAGCTGCCAGATCCCGATCAGGACGTACGCGGCCAGCACCAGGATCGCGGCCCCGGTGGCCAGCCCGTCGAGTCCGTCGGTCAGGTTCACCGCGTTGGACCAGCCGGCGATCATCAGGACGATCCACAGCACGAACGGCAGCACGCCGATCGCCGGCCCCACGTCCCGCAGGAACGAGATGTGCGCGTCCGCCGGGGTGAGGTCGAAGTTGTCCGGGTGACGTACCACCTCGACCGCGAACACCGCGCCGACGATCGCCTGGCCGGCCAGCTTGGCCCCGCTGCGCAGGCCGAGGCTTGTCTGCCGCCAGATCTTGATGAAGTCGTCGATGAAGCCGACCAGACCCAGGCCCGCCATGAGGAACAGCACCAGCACGCCCGAATACGTCATCGGGTCCTTGGTCAGCTCGTGCCCGGCCAGGTAGCCGAGCAGCGAAGCGACCACGATGACCGTGCCGCCCATCGTCGGCGTACCCCGCTTGGTCAGGTGCGCGGCCGGGCCTTCCTCCCGGATCAGCTGGCCGTACCCGCGTCTGCGGAACATCCTGATCGCGAGCGGTGTGCCGAACAGTGCCAGCAGCATCGCCACGGCGGCCGAGACCAGGATGGTCTTCACAGCGGCATCTCCCCGGTCAGCGCCAGCGCTACCCGCTGCAGGTTCGCCGCTCGCGAGGCCTTGACCAGAACCACGTCACCGCGCCGAACCCGCTCGGCCACAGCGGCGGCGGCGGCGGCCGCGTCCGGCACGTGCACAAGCTCGCCGTGCCAGGATGAGTCCGCCTTCGCCCCTTCCAGCATCGGCGCGGCCTCCTCCCCCACCACGACGAGCCCGGCCAGGCCGGCCCGCGCTGCCTGCCGCCCGGCTTGCTCGTGCAGGTCGTCCGCCTGCGCGCCCAGTTCGGTCATGTGGCCCAGCACAGCGAACGCGCGCCGGCCGCGCGCCATCGTGGCCAGCGCCGACAGCGCCGCCGCGACCGCTTCGGGGTTGGCGTTGTAGGCGTCGTTTATGACCGTTACCCCGTCGGGCCGGTGGGTCACCTCCATCCGCCACCTGCTCCGGGCAGTCGCGGCCGACAGCCCGGCGGCGACCGCTGCCAGGTCCATGCCGAGCTGCCCGGCGAGCGTGGCGGCGGCCAGCGCGTTCGCGACGTTGTGCTCACCGTGCAACTGCAGCTGTACCGGAGCATCCCCAGCCTGCGTGATCAGCGAGAAGCCGGGCCGGCCAGCATCGTCGAGCACGACGTCAGCGGCGCGGACGTCAGCGCCGGGCGAGCGCCCGAAGGTCACGACGCGGGCCGCTGTGCGCTTCGCCATCGCCAGCACCCGCTGGTCGTCGGCGTTGAGTACGGCAACGCCGTCGGCTGGCAGGGCAGCGGGCAGCTCGCCCTTGGCCCGGGCGACGTCGTCGATGCTGCCGAACTCGCCGGCGTGCGCGTGCCCGACGCACAGGACGGCGCCCAGCCGCGGCGGCGACATCGCGCAGAGGGCGGTGATGTGACCGTGACCGCGAGCGGACATCTCGGCGATCAGGTACCGGGTCTGCTCGGTGACCCGCAGCACCGTGAGCGGATGGCCGATCTCGTTATTGAACGAGGCTCGCGGGGAGACCGTGGCCCCCAGGGACTCGACGAGCTGGGCTGTCAGGTCTTTGGTCGTTGTCTTGCCCGCCGACCCGGTGATCGCGGCGATCGTCAGGCGGGGCAGCCGGGCGGTGACCGCCTGGGCCAGCGCGGCGAGCGCGGCGGGCACGTCCGGCACGATCAGCGCCGGCACCCCGCACGGCCGGGTGGCCAGGACCGCCGCGCCGGCCGCGACCGCCTGGGGCGCGAACTCGTGGCCGTCGGCACGGCTGCCCGGCAGCGCGGCGAACAGGCTGCCCGGCTCGGCCTGGCGGGAGTCGATGATGACCGGGCCGGACACCACAGCGGCCAGGTCGGCGCCGGGGTCGCAGGCAGCGCCGGTGATCTCGGCTATCTCGGCCACGGTCAGCGGGATCACTGAGTGCCCCCATCGCTGTGCCCAACGTCACGGGGCCCAACGTCACGGGGCCCAGTGCCGGCGGGCCCAGTGCCGCCTGCCTGCCTGAGCTGGCGGCCCAGCGCCTCGGCCGCGACCTCGCGGTCGTCGAACGGGATCACGGTCGCGCCGGCGTACTGGCCGCGCTCGTGTCCCTTGCCCGCGACGACCACCACGTCTCCCTTGTCGGCACCGGCGATGGCCAGGCCGATCGCGGCGGCGCGGTCCGGCTCGATGATCACGTGTGCGCGGCCGGCCGTCGGGACGGTGAGTGCGCCAGCGAGCATCTCGGCCAGGATCCCGAGCGGGTCCTCGGAGCGCGGGTTGTCGCTGGTGAAGATGGCCACGTCGGCCAGTTCAGCCGCTGCGGCGCCCATCAGCGGCCGCTTGCCGCTGTCCCTGTCGCCGCCGCAGCCGAGCACGATCGCCAACCTTCCCGCTGTGACCGGCCGGAGTGCTTCCAGCACTGCCCGGACCGCACCGGGCTTGTGCGAGTAGTCGACGAAAACCGTGAAGTCCTGGCCGGCTTCGACCCGTTCCAGGCGGCCAGGCACACCAGGGCACGCGGCCACGCCTGCCACCGCGGTGGCGAGCCCCACCCCCGCCTCGACCAGCGCCACGATCGCGGCCAGTGCGTTGGCCACGTTGAACAGCCCGGGGAGCGTGACCGAGGCGTCGGCCTCGACGCCGCCAGGACCGACGACCCGGAACGTGCTCCCGTCCGACCCCGCGCGCACATCGGCGGCCCGCCAGTCGGCGGCGGGATTGCCAGCCGCTGAGTACGTGGTGAGCGGGATCTTCGGGTCGGCGACCAGGATCCGGCCGTGGGAGTCGTCGATGTTGACCACCCCGGCCCGGGCGAAGCCGGGGGTGAACAGCGCGGCCTTCGCGGCGAAGTAGTCGTCGATGGTCTGGTGGAAGTCGAGGTGATCCTGGGACAGGTTGGTGAAGACGGCAACGTCGAACGACGTGCCAGCGACCCGGCCCAGGGCGAGGGCGTGGCTGGATACCTCCATCGCGGCCCCGCTCACTCCCTGCTCGAGCATGGCCGCGAGCAGCGCCTGCAAGTCGGCGGCCTCCGGTGTGGTCAGCGCGCTGCCGGTGACGGTGTCGCCGATCCGGGTCTGCACGCCGCCGACCAGGCCGGCGCGGTGGCCCGCTGCCCGCAGCCCGGACTCAGTCAGGTAGGTGGTGGTGGTCTTGCCACTGGTTCCGGTCACGCCGATTAGCGTCAGCTTCTGCGAAGGCTGGCCGTAGACCCACGATGCGACCTCGCCCAGCCTTGACCGCGGGTCGGCGACGACGAACACCGGCAGGCCGGACCGGATCGCGTGCTCCTTGCCTGCCGGGTCGGTGAGCACCGCCGTCGCGCCGGCCGCCGCTGCGTCGGCGCAGAAACGCGCACCGTGCTGGCTGCTGCCGGGCAGGGCCGCGTACAGATCGCCGGGCCGCACCCGGCGGGAATCATGCGTAACTCCGGACACTCCGCGTGACCGGGCTGGCAGCGACAGCGGACCAGGGCTGTCACGGCCCGCGGTCCTCGCCCCGAGCAGCGCGGCGAGCTCGGCGAGCGGGCGCAGCCGGACCCGGTGCGGGCGGATATCGGGGCGCATATCGGCTGGCACGGGCTGAGAGTACCTCTGTTCACACCGCTATTGGTTAAGGAGCCATGAGGCTGACGTCCGGCCTGGCACCGCCGTCCGGCGGGATCCGCATGGTCTGCAGCGCGAACTTCATGACCTGGTAGAACACCGGCCCGGCGACAGCGTCGCCGAAGTAGTTGCCGACCTTGGGATCCTGGACATTCACGGCCACGACGAGCTGCGGGCTCGTCGCCGGCGCGATGCCGATGTAGCTGGACCCATACTCGCACAGGCAGCGCTGCCCGGGCGCCGCCTCCTGGGAGGTACCGGTCTTCGACGCGATCGAGTAGCCGGGGATGACGCCCCATGGTTCGCCGCCGTCCGCGTCGACCATCGGAACCTGCTGCAGCATCGCCATCAGCTCGCTGGCGGTCTTCGGCTGGATGACCCGGGTCTTGCGCGGCGCAGCGGCCGGCGTGAACTTCCCGTCACCGTCCGTGGTGCCAGCGACGACGGACGGCTGGACCCTGACCCCGCCGTTCGCGATCGTCGCGTAGACGCTGGCCATCTGCACCGCGGTCACGGCCACGCCCTGGCCGAACGACAAGGTGTAGCGCTCGTCTCCCCACCACTGCGACGGCGGAGGCAGGATTCCCGCGCTCTCACCGGGAAGGCCGATGCCGGTGGGCTCGCCCAGGCCGAACGCCCTCAGGTACTGATACTGGACCTGCGGGCTGACGTGCTGGACCACCTGCACCATGCCGTCATTGAGCGAGTTGGCGATGATCCCGGCGATCGTGTACTTCGCCGTCGGGTGGTACTCGCCGTCGTGGAACGTGTAGCCGTCGACGACGATGCTGTCCGGCACCGTGTAGGTGCTCATCGGGGTCTGGCCGCCGCGCTCGAGAGCGGCGGCCGCCGTGATGACCTTCCCCGTGCTTCCAGGCTGGAACACATTCTCGACCGGTATGTCAGTGGTCGCGGCCTCGCTCTGCGGGTCGCTGGGGCTGAACGTCGGGTACTGCGCCAGCGCCAGGATCCGGCCGGTGCTGGGTTGCATGACCACCACCGAGCAGTTCGCCGCCTGCGCGGCCTTGACCTCGGCGGCGCATTCCTGCTCGGCTTCCCACTGGATATCGGCCTGGATCGTGAGGTCCAGGCTGCCGCCCGGCACCGCCGACCGCAGGTTCTCCGCCGTCTGCGGGATGGGCTGGTTCGTCGTGCCCAGCCCGACCTCCTCGAGCCCGTCGCGGCCTGCCAGCAGGCTGTTGTACTGCTCCTCCAGCCCAGCCGCACCGTGCAGGTCACCGGCTGCGTCGGTGTCGGTGAAACCGATCAGGCTGGCGGCGAGATCGCCATTGGGGTAAACGCGGGTGTACGTCGGGTTCTCGGCGATGCCCAGCAGCCCGAGTGCCAGGATCCGGGCGCCGACCGTCGCCGACACGTTCGCCTTGAGCACTACGTAGTCGGGTGAGGAGGGATGGTCGATCAGGCCCAGGATGGCCGTCTGCGTCATGCCGAGCTGGCGTACCAGCGCCGCGGCCTCCTGGGAGCGCTGGCGCGCCGGAATCTGGGCCGGGTCGGCATACACCCGGTCGGTCTGGACGGTCATGGCCATGACGGTTCCGTCGCTGGACAGGATCGACCCCCGGGTCACAGGCACCGGCATTTCCTGCATGATCTGCTTCGCCGCCGCCGCCTGGTACTGCGACCCGTGCAACCCCTGCAGCTGCCCCAGCCGGCCGACGAACACGAGCATGACCAGGCAGATGCAGATCATCGCGATGGCCAGGCGCCGGGCCGGGCCGGCCCGGCGAAGTACCCGGCGGGCTTTGGCGAGCCGGCGGCTGCGCAGCCGGCCCGCTGGCCTGCCCCCCTGACCCGCCTGCAGCGGCGGAACGCTGCGCAAATGGCGCGATGCGGGCGGGCGCGCCCCGGCGAGCGGTCCGCCCGTGGTGCGCGTCGGGCCAGCTGACCCGGCGGAGCGAAGCGCTCCCTCGCCGCGGGACGGGCCGAGGGAGCGGGAAGAGCCTGGCCGCCGGCCTGCAGGCGCCCTGCCCTCGGCCTGCCGCCTGCCTTCCGGAGGGCGCCTGCCCGCGCTCAGGCCGGGCCCGCCGCCTGGTGGCCTTGCGCGGCCTGCAGGCCGTCGGGGCGGCTCGTCACGGCCGCTGCCGCCGCGAGTCACGGAGTGTATCCGGGCACGTCGTACATTGGCGGGAGATTGGCTGCCGTGCTGTAGGTGAGGCCAGTCCGCAGGTCAACGAAGTTGAGTACCTGCTGCTGCCGCAGGCCAAGGCGGAGCGCCCGCTGCTGGACTGAGGCAGGCGACTCCTCGGATGACACCTGCTGCTGCAGTTCCTGCAGCCGCTGCGATGTCGCTGTGTTGTCCTGCTGCAGCTTGCCGATCTCGTACGACCCGGTCGCCAGCGTCGTGTTGATCAGCAGCAGGCAGACAAGGCCGCCTGACAGCAGGCCGATCACGAGCAGGATGAACGGAGTGCGCGCGGAATACTGCCGCGCCGCGGCTGGGGCCTGCGGAGCCGCCGTAGCGGCCGGGCGCGGTGACCGCCCGGCAACCTGGCCGCCCGCGCCTGTTCGCACAGTGATCCGGGAGCCGGTGGTACTGGAGCCCGTGGTACTGGAGCCTGTGCTCCGGGAGCCAGCGGTGCGCGAGCCAGTGGTGCGCGAGCCAGTGGTGCGCGAGCCAGTGGGCCGGGAAGCAGCGTCCCGGGGAGCAGCGTCCCGGGGAGCAGCGCTCGGGGAAGGCGCGCCCCGGGAAGGCGCCTGCGGGTCGGGGCGCACTGGCTTGCGGGGCAGCGTCGTCGTGTCCGCCGCCATCGGCTCGGGGGGCCGCGAAGGCCGGCCTGCCGCTGCCGGACCTGAACCGCTGCGACGAGTTCTGACCGTGGTATTCATCCGGCTCCCTCGGTAGTTGAGTCAGGCAGTCGCTCGGCCGCCCGCAGCCGGGCGGACGCGGCACGGGGGTTGGCGGCAAGCTCGTCGGCGGCTGGCCGCCCGGCTCCCCTGGTCAGCAGGCGGAACCGCGGCCTGCTGGCGGGCAGCTGCACGGGCAGGCCCGGCGGCGTCGTGTCGGCCGAGGCCGCAGCCAGGGTCTGCTTCACGAGGCGGTCCTCAAGCGAGTGGTAGGCGAGCACGACGATTCGGCCGCCGGGGGCCAGCGCGTCCAGCGCGTCAGGCAGTGCGCCGCGCAGCGCGTCGAGTTCGCCGTTGACCTCGATCCGCAGTGCCTGGAACGTGCGCTTAGCCGGGTTGCCCCCGCTTCGCCTGGCGGGCGCGGGGATCGACTCGCGGACGATCTCACTGAGCCGGGTGGTCGACTCCAGCGGCGCCCTGGTCCGCTCCCTGACAAGCGCGTCGGCGATACGCCGGGCGTAGCGTTCCTCGCCGTAATCGCGCAGCACCTGCGCGAGGCGGGCAGCCGGGTAGGTGTTCACGACCTCGGCCGCTGTCAGCGGGCCGGCCTGGTCCATCCGCATGTCCAGCGGGGCGTCATAGGAGTAGGCGAAGCCGCGGGCCGGGTCGTCGAGCTGAGGCGAAGAAACCCCAAGATCAAACAGAACGCCGTCGACACGCTGGTGCCCATGCTCGGCCAGGATCCCGGCGATGGCGTCGTACCGGGCGCGAACCAGCGTGACCCGCTCCCGGTACGGCGCGAGCACCGCACGCGATTCCTCGACCGCGGCGGCATCGGCGTCAACGCCGACAAGGAACAGGCCGGGGTGCTCGGCCAGCAGCGCGCTGGCGTGGCCTGCCCGGCCGAGCGTGGCGTCGAGCAGGACCGCCCCGTCCCGTTGCAGCGCGGGGGCGAGCAGGGCGAGTACCCGGCCGGTCATCACCGGCTGGTGCCCGGATCCCGTCGCCGCCATCGTGCCCCCTTTCACGCGCGCACGGCCAATACAGATGCGGTGAACCGGCGGGAATTACCCGCCTGCGTGGCTGCCCGGTCAGGTCCCCATCCGCGTGGCCTGCGGCCGCCTGGCGCCGGGGAAGTGACGCCAGCCTGCCTGGCCACCCACCGCGGGTGGAGACCTCGCCGTGCACCCTGTGGTGCACGATCGATTCACACGCTCACAGAACCCCTGGCAGCACCTCCTCGGACGCCTGGGAGAAGGCATCTTCCTGCTGGCCCAGGTAGGTATCCCAGGCGCGGGAGTCCCAGATCTCCAGCCGGGTATTGGCCCCGATCACAACGCACTCATGTGACAGCGCGGCGTACTCACGCAAAGCGGGGGGAATCGTGATCCGGCCCTGGCGGTCCGGTATCTCATCGGACGCGCTGGCAAAGAACACCCTGCTGTAGTCCCGCACCGCCTTGGCGGTCACCGGGGCGGCCCGCAGTGCCTCAGTGATCCGGCTGAACTCCGATTCAGGGAACACGTACAGGCACCGTTCCTGGCCCTTGGTCAGGACCAGCCCCCGGGCGAGCTCGTCGCGGTACTTGGCTGGCAGGAACAGCCTTCCCTTCTCATCCAGGCGGAGTGTGTGAGTGCCCAGGAACACCGGCTCTCACCTCCGACCGTCCCCCGCGTTCTAAGCCCCACGGGGCTCCACTGTACCCCACTATCCCCCACCGTCAATGGTCCCGTGGCTCTGGATGTGGCAATAGCCCCCACAGGAGGGCAGGTCAGGGGGGTGGGGGCGGCTGGGGGCGGGGGCGAGTCGCGGCCGGCCAAGGCGCGACATACTGTCTGAACGCACGGACATGGCAGCTACTCATGGGGTACGTAGCCCGGAGTGCCCGGCCATCGCGCCGCGCGCGACGCGAGGAGGACAAGTGATCATCGACGCGGGCAACCAGGCTGACCGCACGCTGGACGAGCTCGTGCAACTCGCTCACCGCGTCCAGGAAGCTGTGGAGACGGTGATCTCGGGTAAGTCAGATGCCGTGAAGCTGGCCATGACAGTGCTGCTCGCCGAGGGTCACGTGCTGATAGAGGACGTGCCCGGAGTCGGCAAGACGCTGCTGGCCAAGGCGCTGGCGCGGTCGATCGACTGCTCAGTCCGGCGCATCCAGTTCACCCCGGACCTGCTGCCCGGCGACCTGACCGGGGTCAGCGCCTTCAATCAGGAACTGCGGGAGTTCGAGTTCAAGCCTGGCCCGATCTTCGCCAACATCGTCCTCGGTGATGAGATCAACCGGGCGTCACCGAAGACCCAGTCTGCGCTGCTGGAATGCATGGAGGAGCGCCAGGTCACGGTCGACGGCGCCACCTACGAGCTGGAGGCGCCCTTCATGGTGATCGCGACGCAGAACCCGATAGAGATGGAGGGCACCTATCCGCTGCCGGAGGCGCAGCGGGACAGGTTCACCGCCCGTATCTCGATCGGGTACCCCGACCAGGAAGCGGAGCTGGCGATGATGGACATGCACGGATCGCTGGCGCCGCTGGACGACCTGGAGCCGGTGGCGCACGCGGCCGACATTCAGGCGCTGGCCACGGCTGTGCGCGAGGTGCACGTCGCGCAGGCGATCAAGAACTACGTGGTGAGCCTGGTCAACGCCACCCGGACGGCGACGGAGCTGAGGCTGGGCGCGTCGCCGCGGGCCACGCTGCACCTGCTGCGCGCGAGCCGCGCCTACGCGGCCCTCGACGGGCGCGACTTCGTGATCCCCGACGACGTCCAGGCGCTGGCCGGCCCGGTGCTTGCCCACCGGCTGCTGCCCACGCCCGAGGCGGTCGTGGGCCAGGAACTCCCCGAGCACGTTCTCGCCCGGATTGTGGAAAGGCTGCCGGTTCCGGTCAGATAGGTGCGTAGGGCCGCGACCCGGCTAAATTGGATGCGGCACAACAGGAAGGCCGAGAGATGCGGTCGTGGCTAGCCGCGTTCACTACGCGCGGTACGTCGTTCCTCGCTGCCGGGCTCGCCGCCGCACTCGCCGGACTCTTCCTGAGTGAGCGGGACCTGGTCAGCGTCGGTCTCTTGCTGCTCGTGCTGCCGCTCTTCTCCGCGCTGGCCGCGTCGCGCGCGCGTTACCGGCTGAGCTGTTCCCGCAGCATCACCCCGGCCAGGGTGGCCGCGGGCCAGCCGGCCCGGGTACGGCTGCACCTGGAGAACGTCTCACGCCTGCCTACCGGCCTGCTGCTGGCCGAGGACACGGTCCCTTACCAGATCGGGACCCGCCCGCGATACGTTCTGAATGGAATTGAGCGAGGCGGGTCACGCGATCTCAGTTACCCAGTGCGGTCCGACCTGCGGGGGAAGTTCGTTATTGGCCCGCTCGAGGTCCGGGTCGCCGACGCTTTCGGGCTCGTGGAGCTCGGCCGGTCGTTCTCGTCCCGGACGACGCTGATCGTCGCTCCCAGAGTGGTGCCCCTTCCCCGTGCGGTGGCCACGGGCGCCTGGCTTGGCGATGGGGAGGGCCGGACACGCACGGCCGCCTCAGCGGGCGAGGACGACGTGGTGCCGCGGGCTTACCGGGACGGCGATGAGATGCGCCGCGTGCACTGGCGCTCCACGGCACGGTACGGCGAGCTCATGGTCCGCCGGGAGGAGCAGCAGTGGCGCAACCGGGTGATGCTGCTGCTCGACACCCGGCGCCTCGCGCACTCAGGCACCGGCCCGACCTCCTCGTTCGAGTTCGCGGTCAGCGCGGCCGCGTCCATTGGCGTGCACCTCGCCCGCGAAGGGGTCGATGGTGAGCTGATCACCGATGCCGGGCCGGTCGGTCCCCCTGGCATCTTCGAGGACATGCTGCTGAACTCGCTGGCCGTGATCACGCCGTCGCGCGGCTACGAACTTGGCGGGGCTCTAACGGCGATGCGCGGCGGCGGAGGGTTTCTCGTCGCTGTCCTTGGCCGGCTGTCCGCGGCCAGCGCGCGCGAGCTGGCTGCCAGCCGCCGCGACGCCGGGACCTCGCTCGCCATCCTGCTGGCCGTGTCCACGTGGAGCGGTACAGGGCACGCCGCGACAAGCAACGGCAGCGCTGACGCGGGCGGCACCGGCGACGGTTCGGCCAACGGCCAGCACGCCAACGGCAGCGCCCCGCAGGCTAAGCCGGCCGACGCTAGGCCGGCCGACCCGGACGAGACCAGCCAGGCGGCGGGGATCCTGCGGGCCGCGGGCTGGCGGGTCGCGATCCTTGACGTTGCCACACCGCTCGCTGTCGCGTGGCAGCGGCTGCAGATGTTCCCGGGCGCAGTTTCTTCCCCGCCACCGGCAGCTCCGGCAGCCCAGGCCCCTGGAGCTGCCGGATGAACCTGAGGATCACCGTGACCGCGGCCGTCGCCGTCATCCTGGCGTCGGTGTCCCTGTATCCGCTGATCCAGGGCGGTGCGTGGTTCTGGGCCGGAGCTGGCGCGGTGATCGCCGCGGCCGCGGCGGGAGTGATGACCAGGCTCCAAGTGACCCGGGCGACGGTTGCGGGGGCGGCGGTCGCGCTGATCGCGGTGGTCCCCATGCTCCTGAGCCCGTCCTGGGTGCTGCGGGCGGCCGCGGTGATCATCGTCGCGATCCCGGCCGCTGGCCCGCTGCAGCGGCGGGTGCTGCAGGCGCTCGCCTGCCTGATTACCTACCTGGCGACGTTGCTGATCTACCTGAACATCGTGTTCGCGGCGAGGTGGTCAGCGATAGCGGTGATACCCACCCGCGCCTCAGTCGCCCACCTGTGGTCGCTGGCCGGCCAGGGCATGGACGCCAGGTCCCTGGCGCCTCCGGTGCCGGGCAGCACGGCGGTCGTCCTGCTGGCCGCGGGCGGCGTCGGCCTGATTGCGGCGGCCACCGACCTGCTCGCCGCCCGGCTGCACAGCCCCGCCCTGGCCGGGCTCCCGCTGCTAGCGCTGTACAGCGTCCGGATCACCACCAATGCCAGGCAGGGCGGTATCGGCGGGGCCCTGGTCTTCTGCCTGGGCATGGTCGGCTACCTGGCACTGCTCGCCGTCGACGGCCGGGAGCGGCTGCGCATCTGGGGCAGAGTCGTCACAGTATGGGACGGCCCGGACAGCAAGACCTCGTACGGGGTCGACACCAAGGCTCTGGCGGCTTCCGGGCGCCGTATCGGGCTGGCCGCCGCGTGCATCGCGCTGGTTCTCCCGCTGATCGTGCCGGGCATCAGCGTGCACGACCTGCTGCGGTCCAACTCGACGGGCGGCGGATCGGCCGGGCAGGGCAGTGGCTCGATCACGCTGCCCAACCCCCTGGTGCAGATGCGTGACCAGTTGCTCAACGTGAGCACGCAGACCGTGCTGACCTATCGCACCACGGCGGCCGACCCACCAGAACAGTACCTGCAGGTTTACGTTCTGAACTATCAATCCGGCCTGGGCGCCTGGACCCTGACGCCGTTCGGGCCGGCGACACTGGTGAGCAGCCGGCCACTGCGCCCTGCTCCGGGACTGACGGCCACCACCCCGTCCGCCCATCCGCAGACCGAGGTCACGTTCGGCCACGCGGTGGCCGGAAGCTATGACCTCAAGGCGGGCTTCCTCGCTATGCCGTACGCGCCGTCGGCCCTGCGGGTCTCGGCCGGGGCCTGGCAGGAAGACGACCAGACACTGATGGTCTACTCAGGGGACACCTCGCTGTCCGGCCTGACCTACACAGTGACCAGCACCGTCGCTACCCCGGGAAGCGCCCAGCTTGATGCGGTGGGGACATACCCGCAATCGGTCTCCGACGCCTACCTGGACTTCCCCGCGGGCCCGGGCAATGATCTCTTGAAGCTCGCCCAGCAGATCACCCAGGGCGCGAAGACGCCGTACCAGAAGGCGCTGAAGCTGCAGAGCTACTTCACGTCTGGCGATTTTTACTACGACGTTGGCGTGAGCCTGCCCAACAGCATTGCCGGGCTGACGAAGTTCCTGTTCAGCACCAAGACTGGCATGTGCCAGCAATTCGCGTTCGCGATGGCGGGGCTCGCCCGGCTCGTCGGCATCCCGTCGCGGATCGCCGTGGGGTACACAGCGGGGTCCAGGGTCGGCAAGGGAGAGTGGCGCGTCACCAACGCGGACGCCCATGCGTGGCCCGAACTGTACTTCACCGGCGTGGGCTGGCTCCGCTTCGAGCCGACCCCCGGCGGTGCCACCGGCCAGGGCACGGCCACCGTGCCGCAGTACGCACCCGGGCCAACGAGCAACCTCGCCGCGGGGGCGCCTGGGCTCGCCCCGGCCGGCGTCAGCTCCGGTCTCGGCGGCGCCGGCAGCATCCCGGGTGAGCGCCGGGTGAGCGGTGGCGCAGGGTCGGCCGGCCGCCACGCCGCGCAGCAGCAGTCAGACGTGATCGGCTGGATCCTGCTGGCCGCAGCGATCATCATCGTGGCCGGCCTGATCGCGCCGCTTACGGTCAGGACGCTGATCCGCCGCCGCCGCGCCCGCATCGTCGGGGATGCCGCGCTCGCTCACGCCGCATGGCACGAACTGCGGGACAGCCTGGCCGACTACGGATTCGGCTGCCGGCCAAGCGAGTCCCCGCGCGCGGCCATACGCCGCATGGCCACCGCAATGCGGCTTGACCCGGCAGCCAGCCAGGCGGTCCGCCGGATCGTCAGCGCCGAGGAACGGGCGTGCTACGCCGCGGTGCCGCTTACCGGGGACACCCTGCCTGAGGACACAGCCGCCGTCCGGCGTGCGCTGTCACAGGACGCTGGCTGGCAAGGGCGGATGCAGGCGCTGATACTTCCCCGGTCCGTGCTGGTTCCCGTCTGGGATGCGCTGCAGCACGCCCTTGACGTGTTCGGGTGGATGGACGCGCTCGGGTTCAGGCTCCGTTACGGAGCCAGGCAGCCGTAAGCACCACTCATGGACCTGCCCGGATCAGCGGCCTGAGTTCAGCAGGCCCTCGGTCAGCGGCCTCGCTCCTGCCTCCGCCGCCAGCGCTCCTCCATGCGCTCCATCAGACCGGAGCTCGCCTCGCGCTTGCGCCGCTGCTTCTTCGATTTGGCCTTACTCCGGCTTGAAGCGACCCCAGTCATGTGCCGGTAGCTGGTCAGTGCCCACATAGCGCAGGCGACCATGACGACGAAACCAGCAACGCCAATCCAGATATACCTGGTCAGAACGCCGGCGAGCAGCATCCCAACGCCGAGCAGGAACCCGAGCGCCGCCTCGATCACCCGGCGCCGGTAGTGCACGCGCGGATCGCTCGCACGCACGGCGTTGGCGAACCGCGGATAATCGGAGTAAAGCGCCTGCTCGATCTGCTCCAGCTGGCGCTGCTCGTGCTCCGAGAGCGGCACGGTGCCTCCCATAGAACGTGCCCGCGGAAGCTGACTCTGTGAGCCCTCCCCCACGGCCTGGCTTACCAACCAGAATACGAGCGTCTGCACTCCTGGTGGAAGGGTACGCCCGCCTGGAGGCCAGAACGTTCGCCGTGGCCGTCCCGGCCAGCCGTGCACGTCACCGGCTCACCCGGCGGCACACGGCTCAGTAGGGTTCAGCGGCCCGTCCCGGGGCGGTGCGCGGGGGCAGGCGGACTTCAGCCACCGTCCGGCCTGCCCGCACCAGTGCCGCCGGGCGGACGGTGTCGGCACCGAACCGCCCGGCGATCCTGTCGACCGCCTGCTCGGCCTCACGCCACGGTGCAGGGCGCTCTCCGAGTTCGAGCTGAGCTCCCGCGGACCCGGCCGGGATCAGGCCGGTCGCGCGGACCCCGACAAGCCGCAGCCGTGCCCCCCGGTCCAGTCCCGCCGCCGCGTAGAGCTCGCAGGCCACGGTGTAGATCTGGTGCGCCACGTCGGTAGGCTCGCGCAGCGTCCGCGAGCGGGTGATCGTCTTGAAGCTGGCCAGGCGGAGCTTGACCACGACAGTCCGCCCCGAGCAGCCGGCGGCGCGCAGGCCGCGGGCGGTGCGGCCGGACATCCGCAGCAGCTCGCGCCGGATTGCCTCGGGGTCATCAATATCCTCGGCAAAGGTTTCCTCGGCGCCGATGCTCTTCTCGCGGGCACCCGGCACCACCTTGCGCTCATCGTGCCCCGCTGCCAGCGCGGCGAGGTGGGCGGCGGCACCCCGGCCCAGCCCCTGCTCGAGCGTGGCGATTGGCACGCGCGCGAGGTCCGCGACGGTGCGCAGCCCGAGCCGGGCCAGCGCGAGGCCGGTCTTCTCCCCCACCCCCCACAGCGCCGCGACCGGCAGCGGGTGCAGGAAGTCCAGGACGCCGTCCGCCGGGATGACCAGCAAGCCGTCCGGCTTGCAGGCAGCTGAGGCCAGCTTGGCCACGAATTTGCTGGTCGCCACGCCCACCGAACAGGTGATCCGCTGCTGCGCGCTGACCTGCTCGCGGATCAGCTGCCCGATCTGGGCCGGCCGGCCGAGCCGCCGCAGCGCTCCCGAGATGTCCAGGAACGCCTCGTCCAGCGAGAGTGCCTCCACCTCGGGAGTGACTGCCCGGAACACCGCCATGACCTCACGCGACACGGTTGCGTACTCGGAGTGCCGCGGCGGGATAACGGCTGCCTGCGGGCACAGCCGCAAAGCCCGTGCCATCGGCATCGCCGAGTGCACCCCGAACGCGCGCGCCTGGTACGTCGCCGACAGCACCACGCTGCGCCCGCTGGCCCCGCCCACGATGACCGGTTTGCCCGCCAGCTCGGGCCGGTCCCGCACCTCGACGCTGGCGTAGAACGCGTCCATGTCCACGTGCAGGATGTGGCACCCGGTGTCGTCGGGCAGTGTGCTGTGCGGCACTGTGTCGTCCGGCACCGTGTCGTCCGGCACTGGGCTGCCGTGCCTTCTGTCGTCCGGCACGCTGTCACTGTAATGCCAGGTACTGACACTGCCTGGCCCGCGCGGTCAGGGCACTGGCGGTCAGGGCAGAGTGATCGAGTGCTGCCTGCGTGGCGGCTGCCAGCGGAAGGCCCATACCCCGTTCGCGTGCATGACCAGCGTGGCGTGCATCCGGCCGCTGAGCTCGGCGATCAGCTGCATCCCCTGCTGCGGGGTGGCGGTCTCGATGCCATGGCTGGGGACGACGACGAACCAGGTCTGGGTCCCGTTGAGCGGGATCGGGTCCGGCCCGGGCCCGAAGAACGCCTGGATATCCGTACGGCTGGAGAACCGGCCGACCACGCCCTGGGAGGCGATCACCTCATCCGAGGCGGGAATGCGGGGCTCGATGAGAGACAGCGTGTGCGCCGTGCCCGAGGGGACCTGCAGCCAGTTCTCCCTCGTCCGTGGCCCGTACGCTGCGGTCCAGTACAGCGCCTGCGCCAGCACCACGGCGGTCAGGCCTGCGGCCAGCAGGCGCTGCTGCCGGGCGACCCAGCCGAGAACGGCGACCGTGCCTGCCGGTACCAGGATGTACAGCGGCAGGCTCTGGAAGGACGGCGCGGCGAACAGGGGGCCCTGTGCCAGGCTGTCGGTCAGCAGCATCACGACGACGAGCGGCAGGATCAGCACGAAGCCGACCCCGATCAGCCCGGACGACGACAGGTTCTGCCAGGCATAGAACCTCTTCTGCCACAGCTGGCTGACCCACAGGCGCGGGTTGTGGATCAGGCCCTTCAGCATGGGGCCGGCGCCGAACGGCGCGGTGGTTGGATGTTCCAGGTACGCATAGGCCCAGAACGGTGAACCCAGGTCACCGTTGACAAGCCTGATGAGTTCCGAAGCGACCACGCCGATGACGGCCAGCGCCAGGCCGGGCAGCCGCGTTCGCCTGGCAACCAGGATGGCCCCGATCCCGAGCGCCACCACATAAGTGGTGGCAACGTCACCGCAGGCCAGCAGCAAGGCTGCCCACACCCACGCCCGGCGCCGTCCCTTAGACAGGTCCCGGGCCAGCAGCGCCAAGAACGCGACGGCCACAGTCTCGGTGTGGAAGTCGAAGCTGACCGATCTCCAGATGAACGGGTTAGCGACCAGCAGCACCAGCCCGGCGCCCGCCAGCACGGCGGCGTCGTTCTTGCCCGGCCGGTACTTCTGGGCCAGCTCGCACATCCAGGTGAATGCCACGGCCTCGGCCACGACCACGCCGATGTCCTGGATGAAGAGCAGGTTGATGTCGTGCGGCGGGATCCAGTACAGCAGCGCCAGCGGCCACAGGATGAACTCAGAGTGGTCCTGCCAGTACGAATGCGACTGGAGGCTGTTGAACGGATCGAGGTTTCCGTGCGCGATCTCGTACCAGCCCTGGTGGTACAGCGCGAAGTCGAAGGTCAAGTCGAACCGGTGATAGAGCAGCGCACTCCAGGCGAAAAAACAGATGAGCTCGACCGCCAGGATCGCGTAGCCGATACGCCGGACGTTGCGTAGCGCCGCTGAGGGTGACGGCGGCTCCTCCGGTTCGGCGTCCGCTGGCTCGGTGACCACCGGTGCTCTTTTCACGACGCGAACCCTACCTTGCGGGCCGTCCGAATTGTGACAGCGGCCGCTCTCACCTGCGTTATGCGATGGTCACGGTACCGTGTACGACGCCTGATGGCGCGGCGGCGTCCAGCGGTACACCCACACGCCGTTCGCCTGTGTGACCCGCGTCGCATGCATGGCCCCGTTCAGCTCGTTGATGACCTGCTGTGTCTGCGAGGGGTCCAATGTCTCGCTCGCCGGGACCACCACGAACCATGTAGTGCTGCCGTCGAGCGGGATTCGCCCTGGCCGGTACAGGGCCTGGATGTCGCGGCGGCCGGAGAACCGGCCGGCGACGTTCGGGGACACGACTACCTCGTCGGAGGCCGGGATGCGGGGCAGGACGCTGCTCAGCGTGGCCGCGGTGTTCTGGGGCACGACCAGCCAGTGTTCCTCGGTCTTCGAACCCCACTCCGCGGTCAGCGCCGTCGCCTGTGCCACCACAAGCCCGGCGAGCAGCAGGGCCACGAAGGTTTGCCGCCGGGCCACCCAGGCCAGGACCATGACCGTGCCGACCGGCAGCAGCATGTACAGCGGCAGCATCTGGAACGAGGGACGGGCGAACAGCGTGCCCAGGGCGAGGTCGTTGGTGACCCACACAACTGCCGCCACCGGCAGCGTCCAGACGAAGCCAAGCCCGAGCGGCCCCGACGCCGCGAGGTTCTGCCAGGTGAGCCAGCGTTTGGACCACAGTGCGCCGACCGCCCGCGCGGGGTGAGCTGCGACCCCCTTCGCCAGGGCGCCGAAACTGACCGGGGCGCTGGGGTTGGCCTGCAGGTAGGAATAGGCCCACAGCGGGGAGCTTAGGTCCCCGTTCGTGATCTTGGTGATCTGGAGGAACGCCACGCCGAGGCCCATCATGACCGTGCCTGGCCACCGCGAACGGCGGCCGGCCAGCACGCCGGACAGGCCGATCCCAATCAGGTAGGTCGCTGATACGTCCCCGCAGGCCAGCAGCGCGGCTGCCCACGCCCATGCCCGGCGCCGCCCGTTGGCCAGGTCGCGGGCGAGCAGCATCAGGAACGCGATCGCCACGGCCTCGGTGTGGAAGTTGAAGCTGGCCGACCACCACGTCCACGGGTTGGCGATCAGCAGCACCAGGCCTGTGCCTGCCAGCCACACAGCATCGCGGCCGGGCCGGTGCTTCCTGACGAGTTCGCAGATCCAGGTGAACGCGACAGCTTCGGCCACGACTATGCCCACGTCCTGCAGCCACTGCAGCATCAGGTCGTGCGGCGGGATCCAGTAGAACAGCGCTAGCGGCCACATTACGAACTCGCTGTGGTCCTGCCAGAACAGGTCGCCGAAGCTGCTATTGCGGGGATTCAGGTCGCCGTGGGCGATCAGGTACCAGCCCTGGTGGTACGTCGTGTAGTCGATGCCCAGGGCGAAGTCGTGGTAGAGGATCGTGCTCCAGGTCATGAAGCAGATCAGCTGGAGTGCCATCAGGGCGTAGCCGGCCCACAGCACGATGCGCAGGGAATCTGGGCGCGCTGACGTTGTGGGCTCGGCGTCCGCGACCTCGATGATGGCGGGCGCGCTTGTCACGAAGAGTAACCATACGCTTACAACACCGCTGTTTGCCGGGGAACGCATGGGAAACTTCCCAGCTCAGCACCGACAGGCCGTGCGCTACGAGCTGGAGGCCGCCCCGGCACCGGCGTCGGGCTTGAGCTCGGCCAGGCGCGCCAGCAGGCCGTTGACGAATGCCGGGGACGCGTCCGTGGACAGATCCCGGGCGAGCACGACGGCCTCGCTGATCGCGACGCCCGGCGGCACGCCGTCCGCCCACAGCAGCTCGTAGGCCCCGATGCGCAGCAGGTTGCGGTCTACCGCGGGCATCCGGCCGAGCGGCCAGCCTTGCGAGTGCGCGGCCAGCAACTCGTCGATGCGCTGCGCATGCTCGTGGACGCCGCGGACAAGCTCAGCCGCGTAGGCAGACACTGGCGGAGTGCCGGCGTCCGGTGTGCTGCCGGCTGCGGAGCGCTCGGCCAGCAGGTCCAGGACGGGCACGCCCCGGATCTCGGCCTCGAAAAGGATGTCGAGCGCTCGTTTCCTGGCCTTACTGCGTGCTGGCACGGCCGACCTTCGCGGGCGCGGCGATCGGGCTGGTGCTCACGCCCGGCCGAGGTACTGGCCGGTGCGGGTGTCCACCCTGATTTTCTCGCCGCTGGTGATGAACAGCGGGACCTGGATCTGCGCCCCGGTCTCCAGCGTGGCCGGCTTGGTCCCGCCGGTCGACCTGTCCCCTTGCAGCCCCGGGTCGGTCTGGCTGACCGTGAGTTCCACGGCGGCGGGCAGCTCCACGTACAACGGGGTGCCCTCGTTGAAGGCGATCACTGCCATCTGCTCCTCGAGCAGGTAGTTGGCCGCGTCGCCGACGACGTCGCCGGAAATGTGCGGCTGGTCGTAGTCTTGCGTGTCCATAAACACGAAGTCGTCGCCCTCGCGGTAGAGGTACTGCATCTCCCGCTTGTCGACGCTGGCCTGCTCGACCCGCACGCCGGCGTTGAACGTCCGGTCCACGACCTTGCCGGAGAGCACGTTCTTCAGCTTGGTGCGCACGAACGCGCCGCCCTTGCCTGGCTTGACGTGCTGGAACTCCACGACATTCCAGAGCTGGCCGTCAATGTTGAGCGTCATGCCGTTCTTCAGGTCGTTGGTGGTGGCCACTGTGTCGTGTCTCCTGCGTGCGTGGGGGGTCCGCTCGCCCGGCTACAGGACGAGCAACTCCTTCGTGGTCGTGGTGAGAATCCCGGCTGCCCGCTGAGCGTGCACGACCAGGGTGTCCTCGATCCTGACACCGCCCTTGCCAGGCAGGTAGATCCCGGGTTCGACCGTAATCGGAACCCTGTCTTCCAGTGTACCGGTCCTGCCGTATCCCACGATCGGATCCTCGTGGACCTCGAGGCCGACGCCGTGGCCAAGCCCGTGACCGAAATGGTCGCCGTGACCTGCGGCGGCGATCAGGTCACGCGCTGCCGAGTCAACCTCGCTGACGTCTGTGCCGGCAGTTGCCGCCACGACCCCGGCCTGCTGCGCCGCAGCCACTATCTGGTAGATCTCCCGCTGCCACGCCGCGGGCTCGCCGAGGGCCACGGTCCGCGTCATGTCCGCGTGATACCCGGCGTACCTGGCGCCGCAGTCGATCGTGATCAGGTCTCCGGCTTCGAACTGCCGGCTACCGGGCACGTGGTGCGGGATCGCGCCGTTCGGCCCGCTGGCCACGATCGTGTCGAACGCCAGGGCCTCAGCGCCCAGGTCGATCATCGCCCGCTCCAGCAGGACCGCCAGCTCGCGTTCGGTCCGCCCAGGCCTGATGTCCGGGAGCACGGCTGCCAGTGCCTCGCTGGTGATCGCGCACGCCCGTGTGATGAGCTCGATCTCCGCCGCATCCTTGACCGTCCGCAACTCCTCGACCAGCCGGCCAGCGGGCACAAGTGCTGGCCCGCCGTCCAGCCCGGCCAGTTCCTCGTACCGCAGCACGGTCATGTCCTGGGCTTCGAAGGCCATTGTCCGCAGTCCCATGGCCGCCGCCAGGCGGGCCAGGGCTGGCTCTATGAACCTGTCGGTGACCAGTTCGATGTCCGGGCAGTCACGCCGCGCTGCCTCCGCGTACCGCGAGTCGGTCGCGAGCACGGCAGGCCTGTCAGCCGGCACCAGCACCGCCGCGTTCGAGCTGACCAGGCCGGTGAGGAAGCGGACGTTGGCCCGGGCCGTGATCAGCGCAGCGTCAGCGCCCAGCGCGGCGATCTTCTCCTGCGCGCGGGCCCGCCGGGCAGCGTGAAGTTCTGGCATACGCATGACTGTACGGCGCAAGGCACCCGGCTGACCGGGGCGGTCGGGCCTGCCGCTACCCCTGGGCGATCAGGCGGCCGGTCCGCACGGCCTCGGCCGCCAGGATGCCGAAAAGGTAGAAGTACGCGGACTCCTCGTCGTCGAACACGCGCACCTCGTGCCTGGCTCCTTCGGCGGAGTTGAAAACCTCGTACCGGTCCTCGGTCTGGATCAGGCACATCGCTCCGTCGACCTCCTCGCCGACAGCGAACGCTGACGACGGGATCGAGGCCAGGCTGGCCAGCTCCGAGAAGGTCCGCTGGGTGGCCAGGCGGCGGTCGCCCGATCGCCGGCGCCGGGCGGGCGCAGCTGCCGGCCTGGGCCGCACCGCCGGGCCATCATGGTGCTGCGCCGTGCCCGTGTCCGTGTCCGTGTCCGGCGATGCCATCTGGGCCGAGGCCGCCTCGGCCCGGGCCGAGGCGGCGAGCCGGGCAGCCTCCTCCAGCGGCAGCGGCCGCTCGCTGACCGGCGGGATCACCGCGAGGTCGCGCTCGACGCGGCCGGGCGGGCCGCTGAGCGGTTCCTGTGCGACCAGACCGGAAACGGATTGGTGGCCGCCCGCGTCCCCGTCGGGCTTAGGCGGGAACTCGCGGCGGTCCTCGGCGATCTCGGTGACCTCTTCGCGGGGGGTGATCACCTCGAAGACGCCGCGGTCCACCTCCCAGAAGCCGAGCTGCTCGGCGCGGTAGGAGTCGTGCCCCAGATAGGCGATGTGCAGGCGGTCGCCGAGGTCATCGAGCACCATGCAGCGCTCGCCACGGAACATGCCCATCGGGCGGGACTCCCAGAGCGACTGAACGTCGGATATGCGCAGCGCCTTGCGCCAGTGACCGGTGGCGGGCTGGAACCCAAGCTCCTCCGGGGGCGGGCACGCGGCGAACAGCACGACGTCCTCATCTGTCGGGCCGATCCCCGCCTCGTACGGGACGCCGCGGTAGGTCGCCATGAGCCGGTAGCGCACGCTCACCTCACCTCAGCCGGGCGCAGCCACACCTGGCCGTCGAACCGGGCGACGAACTCCTCGCCGCCCCATGTGATCAGGAAGATCTCGGCTCCCACCGGGACCGGCAAGGGGTCCAGGTAGAACTCGGCGACCGAGCGGGCGGAGGTGACGCCGGTCCCGGTGAACGGCGGCTTGCCTGTCCAGTCGCCGCCCCGCTCCGCGGAGTACGGGACCTGGTAGGAGTCGGGGCTCACAGCGTTCCAGCGCAGCACGTACAGCTCGGATATGCCCGGGCCGAACCCCGATCCGTCATAACCGAGGTCGAGGCCCTCGTAGTACTCGGCGGGGTCTGCGAAAGAGCTGTCCTGGACCCGGTAAACGAAGCCGGCGATGACCGCCCTGCGGCCCGCCAGATATGGCTCAATCAGCCGCGGCGGGATCGCCTTCTGCATGAGCGTCCCCGGCGTGACGACCACGGATGCCTGGTCAGCCTGCTGCACGCGCTCCCCATTTCACAGTGCCTCAGACATTGATGCTGTTACATCGTCAGCAAAGAGTCTCACACCAGTGAAATGCGTCCTCAACTGCTTCGGCCGACTCGCCGGTACCGTTGGACGGTGACTGCGCTCGGCTGCGATTCCGCGTTCCGCGACGACGACGGCTCAGCTGACCCGGCGGCCGCCGCCGCGCTGGCCGCGTTTGGCGCTGGGAAGGGGAGCGAGCACGCCGCGCTGACCGCGCTGGCCGGCAGCCGCCTGCTGGTCCCGCTCCTCGCCGCGGCCAGTTCCGGCGAGCGCGTCAGCGAGATGTCTGTCCCCACGCTGATTGGCCGCGACGGCAGGCCAGCCATTCCTGCGTTCACCTGCCTCGACGCGCTGGCCCGGTGGCGGCCCGCTGCCCGCCCGGTGCCGACAGAGGCCGGCCGGCTGTGGAGCGCGGCGATAACAGACTCGTGCGCGGTGGTGGTGGACATCGCAGGCCCGGTACCGGTGGCGGTCGACGGCACCCGGCTGGCTGCCCTCGCCGGCGGCCAGCCCGTGCCGCTGCCGCACGAGGATCCGGAGGTGGCGGCGGCTGTGCGGGCTGCCGCTGCCGGCGAGCCCGCGATCATCGGGGTCGCGCTTGCCCCCGGCGAGGACGGCAGCGACCTGGCCGTCCAGGTCACGCTCGCGGCCGGCTGCGGCCGGCCGGCCGGTGACGAAGCGGTCCGGGTCCTGGGCGGCACGCTGATGACCGAGCTTGGCGGGCGGCTGCGCCGTGGCATCGCGATCTCCGCTGCCCGGGCGGCCGTTCACCAGGGCGGCTGAGCGCATGGCAGGATCAGCAGCATGCTGCGCTGGCTGACCGCCGGAGAGTCGCACGGGCGCGCGCTCGTCGCTATCTGCGAGGGCGTGCCCGCTGGCGTGCAGGTCACGACGGCGGACATCGCTGCGGCCCTGGCCCGCAGGCGCGCCGGGTACGGCCGCGGCGCCCGGATGAAATTCGAGGAGGACCAGGCCGAGATCACTGGCGGGGTGCGGCACGGGGTCACGCTCGGCGGCCCGGTCGCGATACGGGTGGCCAACACCGAGTGGCCGAAGTGGCAGGACGTGATGTCGCCGGACCCGGTTCCACCCGCCGACCTGGCCGACCAGGCCCGCGGTGCCGCGCTGACCAGGCCCCGCCCCGGCCACGCGGACCTAGCCGGAATGCAGAAATACGGGTACGACGAGGCCCGGCCGGTACTGGAACGGGCCAGCGCGCGGGAAACGGCGGCCCGGGTGGCGCTGGGTGAGGTGGCCCGGCGTTACCTCAGCCAGGTTCTCGGCGTGCAGATTGTCAGTCACGTGGTGTCGATCGGCTCGGTCTGCGCGCCCGAAGGCCTGCTGCCGGGCCCCGAGGAAGGCGCGCTGGTGGACGCCGACCCAGTGCGGTGCCTGGACCCGGAAGCCGCCGCGGCCATGCGCGAGGAGATCGACCGCGCCCGCAAGGACGGCGACACCCTGGGCGGCGTTGTCGAGGTGGCGGCGTACGGCATGCCGCCCGGCGTCGGCAGCCACGTGCACTGGGACCGGCGGCTCGACGCGAGGCTGGCCGGTGCGCTGATGAGCATTCATGCGATCAAGGGAGTCGAGGTCGGCGATGGTTTCGCCACCGCCCGCCGCCGCGGGTCAGCCGCGCACGATGAAATCGAGGCAGGCCCCGGCGGGATCCGCCGGCGGACCAACCGGGCGGGCGGGATCGAAGGCGGCATGAGCACCGGCGACGTGATACGCGTGCGGGCGGCAATGAAGCCGATCTCCACCGTGCCGAAGGCACTGGACACCGTCGACGTGCGCACCGGGGAACCCGCTAAGGCCATCAACCAGCGCAGCGATGTCACCGCGGTGCCGGCCGCCGGGGTGGTAGCCGAGGCGATGGCCGCGCTGGTGCTCGCCGACGCGGCCATGGAGAAGTTCGGCGGTGACTCGGTCAGCGAGGCCCGCCGCAACGTGCGCGGCTACCTTGACAGCCTGGTGATCTCGTGACGGCCCAGGGCCGCGATGATGAATGTGAGTCCGGTGCACACCTGACTGCAGCAAACCGGCATTCATCCGGGTGGAGAGGTAACTGAAGTGGCTAGTGGGGTTAACGGGGCCAGCGGGAGGCCGGTGGCGGTGCTGATCGGCCCGCCGGGGGCGGGGAAGTCCACGGTCGGGCCACTGCTGGCCGAGCGGCTTGGCGTGCCGTTCTGCGACACCGATGACCGGGTCGAAGCGGTCGCGGGCAAGCCGGCGGGCGACATTTTCATCGAGGACGGCGAGCAAGCCTTCCGCGCGCTGGAACGCGACGCCGTGGCCTGGGCCATCACCGGCGGCGAGGGGGCACCCCGCGGCGGGGTCATCGGCGTGGGCGGCGGAGCGGTCCTGGACCCGGGAACGCAGCGGCTGCTGGCCGGTCAGCCGGTCGTGTACCTGGTCACAGGGTTTGCCGCGGCCGCCAAGCGCGTCGGCCTGAGCGCGCCGCGGCCGCTGCTGGCCGGCAACCCGCGGGCCATGCTCAGGGAACTGCTCGAGCAGCGGCTGCCGGTCTACGAGAACCTTGCCTGGATCGCCGTCAGCACCGACGACCGTGACCCGGCCGGCATCGCGGCCGAGGTCGCTGAGCAGATCACATCGGCTGAATCCGGACCAGCCCAATCCGGACCGGCCCGATCCGGACCGACACAGCCCAGCCGGACCGCGCGGTGAGCCTGACCAGGATCAGCGTCGGCGGTCAGCGGCCGCAGCAGGTGATCGTCGGCAGCGGCGCCATCAGTGAGCTGCCGTCGCTGGCGGGATCGGGCTCGGGCACGGTCGCGGTCATCCACCCGGCTAGCCTCGGCGAGATCGCACAGCCCGCGGTCGAGGTGCTGCGGCAGGCCGGGTGCCAGGTACACACTGAGCAGATCCCGGATGGCGAGGCGGCCAAGGACATCGCCGTCGCCGCGCGGCTGTGGTCGCGGCTTGCCGCGCGGCGGGTCGGCCGCGGTGACACGGTCGTCGGCCTTGGCGGCGGAGCGGCGACCGACCTGGCCGGGTTCATCGCCGCCACGTGGCTGCGCGGGGTCCGGCTCGTGCTGGTGCCGACCACGCTGCTGGCAGTCGTGGACGCGGCTGTCGGCGGCAAGACGGCGATCAACCTGCCCGAGGGGAAGAACCTGGTCGGAGCCTTCCACCCGGCGGCGGGCGTCGTCGCCGATCTCGACCTGCTCAGGTCGCTCCCCCGGGCCGAGTACGCCAGTGGCCTGGCGGAGGTGATCAAGACAGGGCTCATCGCGGACCCGGTGATCCTCGATCTCATCGAGGCCGACCCGGAGCGCGCCGGCCAGCCCGGCGGGCCGGCCGAGCGCGAGCTCATCGAGCGCGCGGTGCGGGTCAAGGCAGCGGTCGTGAGCCAGGACCTGACCGAGGCCGGGCCGCGGGAGATGCTGAACTACGGGCACACGCTCGGACACGCGATCGAGAGGGCCGAGGACTACCGGATCAGGCATGGCGCGGCGGTCGCGATCGGCATGGTCTACGCGGCCACCGTCGCGCGGCTGGCTGGGCGGCTCGACGCCGCGACGGCGCAGCGCCACCGGGAGATCCTTGCGGCCACCGGGCTGCCGGTTTGTTACCGGGCGGGCGCCTGGCCGCAGCTGCGCGAGGGGATGGCGGTGGACAAGAAGACGCGCGCCTCCCGCCTCCGGCTGGTGGTGCTCGACGGCCTGGCCAAGCCCGGCATCCTCGACGACCCCCCAGAGGACCTCCTCGTGGAGGCGTACGCGGAAGTAGCGATGGAGAAGCGGCCGTGAGCGAGCGAACAGGAAACACTGTGCTGGTGCTCAACGGCCCGAACCTGGGGCGGCTCGGGTCACGGGAGCCCGAGATTTACGGCTCGATGACGCTGGCCGAGCTGACTGAGGTGTGCGAGGCGGCCGGGCTCGAGCTCGGCCTGCGGGTCGAGGTCCGGCAAACCGACGACGAGGCTGAGCTGGTGCACTGGGTGCACGAGGCAGCCGACGGCCAGCTGCCTGTGGTGCTCAACGCGGCGGCGTTCACGCATTACTCCTACGCCCTGCACGACGCGCTGGCAATGCGCACCGCCCCGCTGGTCGAGGTGCACATGTCCAACCCGGCGGCCAGGGAGTCTTTCCGGCACTCGTCTGTAGTGGCCGGGGTCGCTGACGGCACCGTTGCCGGGTTCGGCGTGCTGTCGTACCAGCTGGCGCTGCGGGCGATCGCGGCGTTGGCCCAAAGGAGCTGAGCGCAATGCGCGTCGGGATGATGCTGAACTACTCCGGCGATTTCGCCGAGACCGTGGCCGAGCTGGCCGACTACGAGAAGGCCGGACTGGACATCGTGTTCGTGCCCGAGGCGTACAGCTACGACGCCGTGAGCCAGCTCGGGTACCTGGCGGCGAAGACCGAGCGGGTGCAGATCGGCTCGGCGATCCTGCAGCTTTACACCCGGACTCCCACGCTGACCGCTATGACAGCGGCCGGGCTCGACTACGTCTCCGACGGACGGTTCACGCTTGGCATCGGCGCGTCCGGACCGCAGGTCATCGAGGGCTGGCACGGCGTCCGGTACGACGCTCCGGTCGGCCGGACCCGGGAGATCATCGAGATCTGCCGCGCGGTATGGCGGCGCGAACGCCTGGAGTTCTCCGGAAAGTACTACGAGATTCCGCTGCCGCCGGAGCTGGGCACCGGCCTCGGCAAGCCGCTCAAGCTGATCAACCACCCGGTCCGGGAGCAGATCCCGATCATGATTGCCGCTCTCGGGCAGAAGAACGTGGAGCTGGCAGCCGAGCTGGCCAACGGCTGGGAGCCGATCTTCTACTTCCCGGAGAAGGCCGCGTCGGTATGGGGCGCGGCGCTGGCGGCCGGCCAGGCCAGGCGCGATCCGTCGCTCGGCCCGCTCGACGTGATCAGCGGTACGACCCCGCTGGCGATCGGCGAGGACGTCGCCGACCTGGTGAACCTGGCCCGGCCGCTGCTGGCGCTGTACATCGGCGGCATGGGCGCCAAAGGGCGCAACTTCTACAACGACCTGGCCATCCGGTACGGGTACGAGGCCGAGGCCGCCGCGATCCAGGATGCCTACCTAGCCGGCCGCAAAGACGAAGCGGCAGCGCTGGTGCCCGCCTCGCTTCTGGACGGCACTTCCCTGATCGGCCCGCGGGCGCACGTGGCCGAGCGGGTCGCCGCGCTGCGTGAATCCGGGGTCACCACACTGAACGTAACCCCCGTGGCGTCCACGCACGCGGAGCGTGTACGGCTGATTGAGCAGATCCGCGACCTAGCTGGAGGCTAGCCGCAGGGTTCAGTGAAATCACGCGCATGCGCCGACGGGACCGCTATGGTGCAATTGCCGGCGGGGCTGATGGTCCCCCGCTCCCCAAGCAGCCCCGCCGGCATTAAATAACGGGTCCCGTCGCGGCCGGAGTACGGAGAAAGCATGATGGTCAGCATGGCAAAGCTGACCACGAACCCGCTCACCGGAGTTCAGTTCCGGATATCGGCAGGTGACTACTCCGCAACGGTCACCGAACTCGGCGCGGGATTGCGCGAATTCCAGTATCGTGATCGTCCGGTTATCGTCGAGTTTGCGCCCGACGAACTCCCGCCCGGCGCCGACGGCCAGCTACTGGTCCCGTGGCCCAACCGCATCGATGGCGGCAGGTACACACTCGGCGACGAAACCTACCAGCTTGACTTGAGCGAGCCAGCGGCCGGCAACGCTATTCACGGGCTGACCCGGTGGGCAGGCTGGCAGCAGGAGTCTCATGAGACTGACAGTGTCCAGCTCCGGCACGTCCTGCACGGCAGGCCCGGGTACCCGTTCCGCCTTGAGCTGACGGCTGAGTACCGGCTCAGCGCCTCCGACGGCCTGCAGGTCAGCATCACAGCCAGCAACGACGGAAGCCGTCCCGCCCCGTACGGCACCGGCTCGCACCCGTACCTGACTGCCGGTGCCGGGCAGGTCGATGCGTGTGAGCTGCAGATCCCGGCTGGGCAGTGGCTGCCTGCCGACGAGCGCGGCATCCCGCACGGCTCGGCCGAAGACGTCACAGGGACCCCCTACGACTTCCGTGAGTCCCGCCCGGTGGGCAGCACCAGGCTTGATCACGCGCTCACCGGGCTGTCGTTCGACCCGGACGACCGCGCCTGGGCCTGGCTGAGCTGCGGCGGGCAACGGATTGGCCTGTGGGCCGGCCGTGGCTACCGGTGGCTGCAGGTGTTCACCGGCGACACGCTGGCCCCGGAACGGCGCAGGCGAGCTGTCGCTATCGAGCCGATGACGTGTCCTCCGAACGCGTTCGTCACCGGCACCGACCTGCTGATCCTGCAGCCGGGCGACAGCATCACGCACGCCTGGGGGATCACCGTGGATCAGTCGTGACCGGCGGCGGCTGAGCCAGCCCCGGCTGGACCAGGGTGGCCAGCCGGTCAAGATCGGAACGCGTGTCGACGTCGTCCGGCCTGCCGGTGTCGCCGCACTCCACCAGCGTCACCAGATCCGGGTGCGCGCGCAGGAACGGCCGCGCCCCGGCATCGCCGACTGCCAGGGCTGCGACCTCGGGCCAGTGCTCGCGGCCGATCAGCACCGGGTTGCGCGGGGCGCCGTCGTACGCGGCCACGGCGACGCTGGCTCCGGAGGCGTGGGCGGCGATCAGGCGCCGCACCGCTTCCGCACCCACCAGCGGCTGGTCGACCAGCGCGACAACAACAGCGCTGCAGCTGTCTGGCACCGTAGCCAGCCCGGCGCTGAGCGACGAGCCCATGCCGGTGCGCCAGTGCGGGTTGTGCACGGCCAGGATCCCGGGCAGGTCGACGGCCACGGCACCGGTCACCACGATGACCGGTGCCGTTCCGCCGTCGCGCAGCAGCGCGATGCCACGCTGGGCCAGTGGCTCTCCGCCCAGCTCGACCAGCGCCTTGGGCTGGCCGAGCCTGCTGCCGCCGCCGGCGGCCAGCAGGATCCCGGCGACCCCGTCTGGGGCGCTCACCGGCTGCATGCCTGCAAGGCTACGGCGCCAAGCCACTGGTCAGCGAGCTTTAGGCCGGTGTTCATCCGGCGGTCCGGTGACGGTAGGCACGGCGTTCAGCAGGTTCGGCAGCCTGGTCGGCCAGCGATACGACTAACCGGGAGGGCGAGCCGCGATGTTTCCGATCACCAGGCGGGCCGCGGCAATCCTGACGGCGGCCACGTTACTGTCGCGGCACCGGGCACAACCGGTGCGCCAGCGCCCCAGCCGGCCTACCCGGCGGTGTACTCGGTGACGTTCGACCCCGCCACCCATGTCGCCACGGTCACGCCGCTGTTCTACGACGAGGCGCAGGCGACGCTGGCCAATGCCGGGCAGGGCCAGGGAACCACGGTGCGGCTCGCCCTGACGGACCCCGACTCCAACGAGATGGTGCCGTTCCTGGCGCCCCGCATCGCTGAACCCGTGGACCGGGCTGGTCAGTGCAGTGCCTGTGACCGGGACCACCCTTGAGCCGCAGGGGATGATCTTCCTCGCCGGACGGGATTAGGAAGCGCCAGCTGCCGTACTCAGTCGTGGTGGATCCGGCCGGTGGTGTCGGTCAGCGGCTGCCCGGAGCCGCCCCAGCGCAGCTGGATCAGCTCGGCGGCAATCGCGATAGCGGTCTCCTCTGGGGTTCGCGCACCCAGGTCAAGCCCGATCGGCGAGCGCAGCTTGGCCAGCTCGCCGGATGACAGGCCCACCTCGCGCAGCCGGGCGAGCCGGTCCTCGTGAGTGCGCCTGCTGCCCATAGCGCCGATGTAGGCAGCCGGGGTCCGCAGCGCCACCTCGAGCAGCGGCACGTCGAACTTGGGGTCGTGGGTCAGCACGCAGATGACCGTGCGCTCGTCCACTGTCTGCCCGGCCAGGTACCGGTGCGGCCAGTCGTTCACTACCTCGTCGGCGTCGGGGAAGCGGGCCCGGGTGGCGAACACCGGGCGCGCGTCGCAGACGGTCACCCGGTAGCCGAGGAACTTGCCCGCCCGGGCCACGGCCGCGGCGAAGTCGATCGCGCCGAACACCAGCATCCGCGGCGGCGGCGCGAACGACTGGACGAACACCGACAGGTCGTCCCTTCGGCGCTCACCCTCCGGGCCGTACCGGCGAATGGCCGTCAGTCCCTGCGCGAGCATCCCGCGGGCGTCGTCGTCGACCGCGTGGTCCAGCCGGTCTCCGGAACCCAGGGTGCCGGACGGCTCGTGATGACTGCCCGATCCCTCGCCGTCGGCGGCGCCCGCTGGCCAGATCACCCGCCGGGCGCCAACCACACCCGGGCCCGCGATGACCGTCGCCACTGCCACCGGCTGCTCGGCGCGGACCGCCGCAGCGACCTCACCCAGCTGCGGGTAGGCCTCGCGGCCGACCGGCTCGACCAGGATGTCGATGATGCCGCCGCAGGTCAGGCCGACAGCGAAGGCGTCGTCGTCGGAAATGCCGTAGGTCTGCAGCACCGGCTGCCCGCTCTCGCGGACCTCGGTGGCCAGCTCGTAAACAGCTCCCTCGACGCAGCCTCCGGAGACGCTACCGACGGCCTCGCCGTCGGCGGAAACCGCCATCGCGGCACCGGGCTCCCTGGGGGCGCTGCGGTACGTGCGGACCACGGTCGCCAGGCCGAAGGTCTCCCCGGCATCCCACCACTTCGCGATCGGGTCCAGGATGTCTCGCACGCTTGCCACCTCAGTGTTAGCCCGAGCGCGCGCGCCGGCTACGCCGCCACGCGGCCGCTCAGTGTTCGCCTGGGCGCCCGCGTCGGCTACGCTGCCGCGCGGCCGCTCAGTACCTCGGAATAACCCCAGGTTACGTTCATGATGGCCCAGGAAGCGATCCGCCGGCGGGCCGGCGGACGCCGGCCCGCTAGACGCCCCCGGCCGAGTCCCCCTGCCCGAGCCCCCTGCCCGAGCCCCCTGCCCGAGCCCCCCCTGCCCGCACAGGTTTTGTTAGGTTAGCCTAAGCTCAGTTCCTCGTGATACCGCTGAGAAGGACGGAGACCCTGGTGGCCCTAAGAGACCTGGCCGTGACCAAGCTACGCGCATCCGGCGCGCTGATCGTGGGCTTGCTCGGCGCGGCCGTACTCCTGGGCGCCTGTAGTTCACCGGCACCAGCCGGCGCTTCCGCGGCGGCGACGCAGGCTGCGTGCAGCCAGGTCAGCGCGGTGCTCTCAGACGGACCTGACCCACAGGCTGATCCGGTCGGCTATGCCGAGGCCCAGATCCTGCCACTGGGCCAGATCCGGACCTCTGACTCGCAGCTCCGGGCAGCGATCAGCCGGCTGGCTGGCGCGTACCGAGAATTTGTCGCCGGCAACGGAGCCTCGCATGGGGCGGCCACAGCGGTGGCCGCCGCGAGCAAGCAGGTCGACGCGATCTGCCCGGGAGCGACGTCATGAGGCGCGTGAGGTACATGATGTCCGCGCTGCTCGCGGCCGCGCTGGTCAGCGCGCTGGCGGCTGGCTGCGGCGCCGCGGGCGGATCGGCCGCCCAGTCGATCACCCTCTACAACGGCCAGCACGTGCAGACGGCCAACGCGCTGGTGGCCCAGTTCGAGAAGCAGACCGGCATCACGGTCAACGTCCGCAGCGACGACGAGGACACGCTGGTCGACCAGATCCTCACCGAGGGCTCGCACTCCCCCGCCGACGTGTTCCTGACTGAGAATTCGCCACCGCTCGAGCAGCTCCAGGGCAAGGGGATGCTGGCCAAGGTTGACTCATCGACGCTCAGTCTCACGCCGGCCCGGTACAGCTCCCCCTCGGGCGACTGGGTAGGCGTGTCGGCGCGGGTCAGCGTGCTGATCTACAACCCGTCCCTGATCTCGGCCAGCCAGCTGCCCACCCAGGTACGCCAGCTAGCGGACCCGCAATACCGGGGGAAGCTGGCCCTGGCGCCCCAGGAGACCGATTTCCAGCCGATCGTCACGTCGTACCTGCGGGCCTACGGCCAGGCAGCGACCCTCCGCTGGCTCAAGGACATCGACGCGAACGCCAGCGGCCACATCTACCCCGACAACGAGACGATCGCCGACGAGGTGAACCGCGGGGCTGTCGCATTCGGGGTCGTGAACCAGTACTACTGGTACCGGATGCAGGCCGAGATCGGCGCGGCCAACACCCACGCGAAGATCACCCACTTCGCCGCGGGTGATCCCGGGTACGTCGTCGACGTCTCCGGCGCTGGAATCCTGAAGTCCTCGACCCACCAGGAAGCGGCCCAGAAGTTCCTCGCCTTCCTGGTCAGCAAGCAGGGTCAGGAGATCATCGCTGACCCGGGCAAGTCGATCAGCTTCGAGTACCCGATCGCCTCCGGCGTCACGACACAGGCGCCGGAGACGCCGCTGCGCCAGCTCCAGCCCTACCCGATCACAATCAGCGAGCTCGGCAACGGCTCGACCGCCATCGCCCTGATGCACCAGGCCGGCCTGCTGTGACCAGTCCTACCGTGACCACTGCCCCGCCGGCCACCACCGGCCGCGTGGCCGTGCGCGCCCGGCGGCCGCGGTTGCCTGCGGCGCTGACCGCGACCAGCTTGCTGATCGCGGGAGTGCTCGCGCTGCCGCTCGTGTTCCTTCTTATCGAGGCGCACGGGGCGGGCACGACGGAGGTCGTCCGGCTGATCTTCCGCAGGCTCACCGCCGATTTGCTGTGGAACACGGTCCGGCTCACGGTTGTGGTGACTGTCCTGTGCGCGATCATCGGGACAGCCGCGGCCTGGTGCGTGGAACGGACCACGCTGCCCGGCAGGCGAGTCTGGGCGGTGCTGGTCGTGGTGCCGCTGGCGATCCCCGACTTCGTTGTGAGCTTCGGCTGGGCCTCGCTGTGGACCTGGGTGCAGGGCTTCCGCGGCGCTGTCGTGGTCATGACGCTGGCTGTGTACCCGCTGGTGTACTTGCCGGTCGCGGCCAGCCTGCGATCGGCCGATCCGGGCCAGGAGGAGGTGGCACGCAGCCTCGGCGCCGGCCGCGTGCGGACGTTCGTCCGGGTCACGCTGGCCCAGGCCCGCGGCGCGATCCTCGGCGGCTGCCTGCTGGTGGCCCTGGTGCTGCTGGCGGAATACGGCGCGTTCGAGATCCTCGGCTACCAGACCTTCACAACCGAGATCTTCAGTGAGTTCAGCGTGTCGTTCAGCGTCCCGGCCGCCTGCGCGCTGTCGCTGGTGCTGGTGCTGCTCAGCCTGCTGGTGCTGGGCGGGGAGGGGATGCTGCGCGGCCGGGGGCGGGTCGCCAGGTCCGGCCCCCAGGTTCCGAGGCAGCTCCCGAGGCGCCGCCTCGGCCGCGCGACGGTGCCGGTGCTCGCTGGCTTCGGGCTGCTGACCGCGCTGGCGCTTGGCGTCCCGGTGGGCGCATCCGTGTACTGGATCTTTGAGGGCGGCGCCCACGCCGTCTCCGGTGAGTCGCTGCCGTCCGCTGCCCTGCACACTGGCGTCTACGCGGCTGCGGCCGGCCTGCTGGACACCGCGGCCGCGCTGCCGGTCGCGCTGCTGGCTGTCAGGTACTCCGGCCGGATGCGGCACCTGCTGGAGCGCAGCACCTACCTCGTCCTGGCGATGCCAGGCGTGGTGGCCGCGTTCGCCTTGTCCTATTTTTCGGAACGTTACGCCGGCGGGTTCCTCTACCAGAGCACACCGCTGCTGGTCGTCTGCTACAGCATCATGTTCTTCCCGTTGGCGCTGACTGGGGTGAAAGCCTCGCTTGCCCGGGCCCCGGCGAGCCTGGACGAGATGGCTCGCTCTCTGGGCCAGCGCAGGCTGGCGGTGCTCACCCGGGTCACGCTTCGGCTGGCCGGGCCTGGGCTGGCCGCAGCGTTCTGCCTGGTCTTCCTCTCCGTTGTGACCGAACTCACGGCGACGCTGCTGCTGATCCCGACCGGCGTTCAGACGCTGGCCACCCAGTTCTGGGCATATGAGACCAACCTGTCCTACGGTCAGGCCGCCCCGTTTGCCCTCGTTATGATCGCTGTTGCCGCCGTGCCCAGCTACGTACTGGGCCGGTTCTTCGACAGGAGGCGCACGTGAGCCTGATGACGCGCGCCGGGATCACCGCCAGGCGTGGCGGACGACAGTGCGGGGATGGCTGTATGACGCAGCTCAGTGTGACCGGCCTGCACAAGGCGTTCGCCGATCACGCGGTCCTCACCGGGCTTGACCTGGAGGTGCCCGCAGGGTCGCTGACCGCGATCCTTGGCCCGTCAGGCAGCGGGAAAACCACACTGCTGCGGGTGCTGGCCGGGTTCGAGCGCGCCGACGCCGGAACGGTCACGATGGGCGGCCGCGTCGTTGACGGCCCTTCGGCCAACGGGCGCAGCGTGCACGTGCCCCCCGAGCAGCGGCGGATCGGCTACGTGCCGCAGGAGGGCAGCCTGTTCCCGCACCTGACCGTGGCCGCGAACGTCGGGTTCGGGCTGCCGTCGCGCCGGCGCGGCCCGGCCGTGGCCGAGCTGCTCGAAGCGGTGGGCCTGCCGGGACTGGGCAAGCGCTACCCACACCAGCTCTCAGGCGGGCAGCAGCAGCGTGTCGCGCTGGCGCGGGCACTGGCCATCCAGCCCCAGGTCGTGCTGCTCGACGAGCCGTTCGCGTCGCTGGACGCGCACCTGCGGGCGAACGTCCGGGCCGACGTTCAGGCCATCCTCGCGCAGAGCGGCACCACAGGAGTGCTGGTCACCCACGACCAGGATGAGGCGCTGTCGACCGCTGACCGGGTGGCGGTGCTGCGCGGCGGGCTGATCGCGCAGTGCGCTGCCCCGCAGGAGCTCTACGACACCCCCGCCGACGCCGACATCGCCCGGTTCATCGGCGACGCCAACCTCATCGAGGGCGTGCTCGACGAGGGCACGGTCGACACCATCCTCGGCCGGCTGCGCGTCCAGACGTCGGCGCTGGCCTCCTGCGCCGGCGCTGCGGTCTCCGCTGACGCTGCTCTCCCCACCTCCGGCCCCGCTACCGTCCTCGTCCGTCCCGAGCAGGTGGAGCTGCACACCGAGGGGAGCGAAGGGACCGGGCTGCCTCAGCCAGCTGACAGCCACCCGGGCGCCGAGCTGACCGGGCACGTCGTCGCCTATGGGTACCACGGCCACGACGCCGTGATCCACGTGCGGCCCGAACTCGGCCCGGACGCGCCCACGATCATCGTCCGCACCGTCGGCGGTCATCAGCTATCGCCCGGGTCAGCGGTCACGCTGCGAGCTCGCGGCCCCGTGCTGGCCTGGCCGCACCAGTAAGGCTTGGCCAACCGCCAGAATTCATTTCCCGCCTGCGCGCAGAGGGCTCTAGGGTGCGGGCATGCCGGTTGTCGCCGTGCTCGTCGGGCTGCAGCCGGCGCGCGAGTCGTCGGGTACTGGTTCCCCCCTGATCTGGCGGGCTCGATGCAGCGCAACGCCGTCCGTCAGGGGCGGTCGCGGGTGCCCGATGTCGGGATACACGCCACGCTGGCGCGGCTTCGCCAGCCAGCGCCCGCGGACGGCTTCGATGCGGTGCTCGCCGTCCGGATCGGCCCCGACGGCGGGTTCGAGGTACTGAGCGCCGGTCAGGAGATGACCAGTGAACGCTGACGATCTGGAGGCCAGCCAGCGGGAGCGCGAGTGGTTTCACACGCTGAGCGTCCCGCCCGGGATGTGGACGATCATCCGCGTCGACGGCCGGGGATTCTCGCGTCTCACCGAGAACCACTTTGTGAAGCCGTACGACGAGCGCATGCGCGAGCACATGACGGAAACCGCGGCCGCCCTGGTGACCGAGTTCAGCGCCGTGTACGGCTGTACCCACAGCGATGAGATCTCCGTGGCGTTGCCGCCCTCGTCCGGGCAGTTCGGGCGGAG
>Ga0335074_10000231_pt1 | contig 85496 bp, 73 predicted proteins | sample Lox_Sample_23_FD_206715 | JGI IMG/M metagenome (GOLD analysis project Ga0335074, IMG submission 206715) | Soil microbial communities from Loxahatchee National Wildlife Refuge, Florida, United States - Lox_Sample_2.3 | ecosystem: Environmental > Terrestrial > Soil > Wetlands | place: USA... | reverse complement strand
CGGCTGCAAAACGCGGAGGGGCAGCTCGGGCCGGAAATTTATTTCAAGACGCCGCCCATGCGCGCGTATTGGGCGGACAATCTGGAGGGCAACGCCACCAATTACATCATGACCATCGGGCAAAACACGGGGCGCGCGGAAGTTTCGGAATTTATGCGCAAACCGGCGGAGGTTCTGTCCGGCGCGCTGCACCGGGGGCAATTTCAAGTTCTCCCGTTGAACAAAACCGACGCGGCGCAGCGTGGTTTGCTGTGGGCCGACGTCAACGGCGACGGCCGTCCCGATTTGCTCGTGGCCCAGCCGGAAAGCGGGCAACTCTCCGTTTATATGCAACAACCCGACGGCTCGCTCGCGCCGCCGGAAACATTTCCTTCGTTGGCTGGCGTAAGCGAACTGGCCGCAGCGGACTGGAATGGCGACGGCCATCCTGAAATTTTCCTGTTGAGCGGCGATGAAAATGCCGTTGCCGTGACGGAATTTGACAAGCACGGCCGGCTGCCGTTCCCGACGCCGCTGCCACTGGACGGCAAGCCGCTCGTCATGGCCGTCGGCGCGCTGCGCCCGGGCGCGAAACCGACGTTGGCGGTGATTGTGGACCGCGACGGACAACGTTTTCTGATTACGACCACTGCGGACGACAAAACGCGGACGCAAAAACTTTCCGAAAGTTTCAAGGACAATCCGACCGCGATGGCCATTCAGGACGTGAACCAGGATGGTCTGGCGGATTTGGTTGTGCTGATTCCTTACGACAAAATCAAGGTGCTGCTGCAAAAACCCGACGGCAGTTTCGATGAGGAAGACGTTGACCCGCCCGGCGGCGCGATTGAGCAGCCCTGGTTCGCGTCGGCCGACGTGGACGGTGACGGCAAACCGGAATTATTGCTGCCGCAGAAAAATTTTGTCCGGGCGGTCGTGCTCGAACGCGCGCCCCAGATGCTGGGTTTGACCAACCAGCCCGGCTGGGTCTTCCGCGTGAAGGATCAAATCAACGGCGCGGCCAGCGATTCGCAAATCATCGGCGCGACCGCCGTGCAAAACGGGACCAACGCCCTGCCCTCGATTTTTCTGCTCGACGCGCAATACCAGCAGTTGACGTTGTGCGAGCGCAACACAAACGGCGTCTGGCAAATTGTCCGCAACATCCCGCTGCCCGTGTCCAATTTCAACGCCCTGCAATCCGTCGCGCTCGGCGGCACAAACGTCGAGAGCGTCGCCCTGCTCGGCCAGAATTCCGTCGCCTGGCTGCCGCTGGCGGGCCACGTGTGGGAACTCACCGCGCTCGACGGCTACGACACGCCAATCCAGGACGGTTATCTGAACGACGTGACGGCGGGCGATTTCAGCAATGACGGCCGGAAACAACTGGTTTTTCTTGAGACGGCAAAAAATTATCTCGACATCGTTTTCTTCAATTCAGAGCACAAGCTTGTGCCCGGCCTCCGCTGGCAGGTGTTTGAGCAGCACACTTTCCGCGACGAGACGGACGCGCTGCCCGAACCGCGCGAAGCGGTGGTCGCGGACGTGACCGGCGACAAGAAAAATGATTTGATCGTGCTCGTTCACGACCGGATTCTGGTCTATCCGCAGCAATGACCGGCTGGTCAGATGATTTTTACCTCCAGCCTTTTGACTTCTTCGGCAATCAGCTCGGTGACGCGATGTTTGGCCAGATAAACCTGGCTGACGGAAATGCCGAACGTTGCGGCGACTTTGTCCGCCGGCCATTCCTTGTTCACGCAGAAATCGAAGATTTGATATTTTTGCGGATCCAGCCGGCGCTTCACCCGGGTCAGCGCGGCATCCAGCAGATGCGCTTCCCATTCAGCGTCCCACAGCGAGTCCAAGGCCTGGCTGACGGGGTCAATCACGTGCTGCATGAGGCGGGTGTCGGCGCGGTTGTCCTCGGCGGCCAGATTGTCGCGCTTGCGAATCTGGTCTATGATGCGCCAGCGGGTCATCTGTAAAAGCCACGCCTTGAAGGAACCGATGCTCCGGTCATATTTGAAGCCCGGCATGTGCTTGGCGACTGAAATCATCGTTTCCTGCACGGCATCCTGCGCCTCGGCCTGCTTTAATCCCGCCTTGAGCGCGACGCTGTAAATGAGATTCCAGTAGGTGTCGAAAAAATCCTGCCAACTGGACTGGTCCTGCCAGTCTTTAAGACGCTGGAGCAGGGTCGTGCGGGTGGCAATCAGTTCATCGGTCTTCTTGACCATGCAACAAGTAATGCGCCATCGCCCGGCGGTTTGCAAATAAATTTGAATCCGACCGAAATAAATTGAAATCTGTCGCCGTCCCGTTTATAAAAGTCAATCATCAATAACATTGGGGAACCTTGAGTTCATTTTTCAATATGATTCGGAAGATTTGGCCGCTTGTGCTTTGGGCATTCTTCGCGGCTGGGACAGGCATTTCTTCCGCGCAATCAGTCGCTAACAGTCAGGCCACCAACGAAGTTCGAATCATGGAGCTCCAGGGCTTGGTGGAAACTTCCGCCGGCGGCGCGACCGCCTGGACGCCCGCGCAAGCCAATCAAATCCTGCATCCCTTTGACCGCCTGCGCACCGGCGCAAACAGCCGCATTGCCATCCGCTGGTCCAATCAAAGCGTCATTGTCTTCGGCGCCTCGACGGAAATCGAAATCCTTTCGCCCGCCACATCCGGCGACCAATCCGGCCTGCATTTGATCCGCGGCATTTTTTCCTTCTTCCATCGCGACCAGCCCGGTCGCATCCAGATCATCACGCGCGGGACCGTCGCCGGCGTCGAAGGCACGGAATTCGTCATGGCCGTGAACGACACGGACGCAACGACCCTGTCTGTGATTGACGGCAAGGTGAAATTTGGGAACCAGCAGGCCACGCTCGTTCTCACCAACGGCCAGCAGGCGGTCGCCGAATTGGGCAGGGCGCCCGTCCTTACCGCCGGCTTCATCGCCAACAACCTTCTGCAATGGTGTTTTTATTATCCGGCGGTGCTCAACCCGGACGATTTGCAGCTCACCGCGACCGAACAAAAAAATCTCGACGCCTCGCTCGCCGCCTATCGCGCGGGCGATTTGCCGGTCGCGCTGGAAAAATTCCCGGCGCAGCCGGTCAATTCCGACGCCGTGAAGATTTATCACGCCGCCTTGCTCCTTTCCGTCGGCAACGTCGGCGGCTCCGAAACAATCCTGTCTTCGCTGTCAAACAGCTCCGAACGCAATCAGCGGCTGGTCGCGGCGCTGCGCGAATTGGTTGCCGCCGTAAAGCGCCAGCCGGCCCCCTCAACTTTCAGCCCTCAACTCTCGACTGAATTCCTGGCGGATTCCTATTACCAACAGTCGCTCGCCATTCGCGAGACCTCGCTGGAAAAGGCGTTGAAGCTGGCCCGGCAGGCCGCGACCAATTCACCCAATTTCGGCTTTGCGTGGGAGCGCGTCGCGGAATTGGAATTCAGCTTTGGCCGCACGGACAAGGCCATTGCCGTTTTGGACAAAAGCCTCGCGCTGGCGCCGCGCAACGCCCAGGCGCTTGCGTTGCGGGGATTTCTCCTCGCCGCGCAAAACCAGACGCGCAAGGCCGTTGCCTCGTTTGATCAGGCGCTCGCCGTGAATTCCGCGCTCGGCAACGCGTGGCTCGGCCGCGGCCTTTGTAAAATCCGCCTCGGCCACCCGAACGGCGGGCGCGAGGATTTGCTCATGGCCGCCGCGCTCGAACCGCAGCGCGCGGAGTTGCGGGATTATCTCGGCAAGGCTTACGCGGAGACCGGCGATGCCAGGCGCGCCGGCCATGAATTTCAACTGGCGAAAAAACTGGATCCGAACGACCCGACCGCGTGGCTTTATTCCGCCCTGCTCGACCAGCAAAACAATCAAATCAACGACGCCATCCGCGATTTGGAAAAATCCGAGGCGTTGAACAACAACCGCAGCGTTTATCGCTCGCAATTGCTGCTGGACGAGGACCAGGCCGTCCGCAGCGCCAGCCTCGCGACGATGTATCAGGACGCAGGCATGGACGACGTTAGCGTGCGCGAGGCGTCGCGCGCAGTGAATTACGATTACGCGAATTATTCCGCGCACCTCTTTCTGGCGGACAGCTACGAACAATTGAGCGACCCAAATGAAATCAACCTGCGCTATGAAACGCCGGCGGAAAGCGAGTATCTGGTGGCCAACCTGCTCGCGCCGGTGAGCGCCGGGCCGCTGTCGCCGACTATTTCGCAGGGGGAATATTCCCGGCTGTTTGCGCGCGACGGCTTTGGCGTGACTTCGGACACGGAGTATTTGAGCCGGGGCGCGTGGACGGAATCCGGCGCGCAATTCGGCGTGTTTGGAGATTTCAGCTACGATTTGGAGGCGTTTTACCGCTCCGACCCCGGCCAGCGGGTGAATGACGACATTCAACAACGGCAACTTTCCCTGACGCTCAAACAACAACTCACGCCCAAGGACAGCGTTTCTTTGGATGTTGACCAATATGACTCGGAGTTTGGAGATGTTTATCAATATTATGATCAAAGCGCGGCAGATCCCAATGTTCGCGCGAAAGAAACACAAACTCCAAATGTCAGCATCGGCTATCACCATGAATGGAGTCCGGGCGTTCACACGCTGTTTTATGCAACTCGTCTCCAAGATACCCTTTCATTCAATAATCCGACAGGGCCAACCGTCGTTGAGTTCATGCCTGATTTTCCGCCCGCCCCGCCAATGCTGACGTCGGTGCAGGGTCTCACAATGAATGAAAATTTCCAGAACCGGCTGACGATATATTCAGGCGAGTTGCAGCAAATCTGGGAACAACCGGAACACACCACCGTTGTCGGCGCGCGCGTTCAATACGGCCATTTTGACATGTCCAATTTGCAAGATACGCCATCAATTTTGGCCTTCTTATTCCCATCACCGGCGGCGGATCAGAATATCACCTCCCTGTTCAAGCGCTTCAGTTTTTACGGCTATCATGAGTGGCAGATTTTTGAGCCGTTGCAATTGATTGGCGGGCTGGCCTACGACTACATCACCTTTCCGGAAAACTTCCGAACCGCACCGGTTTCGGGAAATGAAAAGACAGAGGACCGGCTTTCCCCCAAGGCCGGGCTGATTTGGACGCCGTTGGAAAACACGACCGCCCGCTTTGCCTTCACGCGCTCACTGTCCGGCGCGAGCGTGGACCAAAGCTACCAGATTGAGCCATCGCAGGTGGCGGGTTTCATCCAAAATTACCGCAGCATCATTCCCGAATCCATCGCCGGGGAAAATGCCGGGGCCAAATTTGAAACCTTCGACCTCTCCCTCGAACAAAAATTCCACACCGGGACTTATCTGGGCGTTTCCGGCGAGATGTTAAACTCCACCGTGAACCGCGTTGATGGAGCCTTTGACTACTATCCCCCTTACCAACCGTATGCCGTTCCCTCCGGGTTGAACGAAAATCTGGATTATTGTGAAAGGACGCTCCAGGTCACCGCCAACCAATTGCTGGGCCAGGATTGGTCATTCGGTGCGAGCTACCGTTTGAGCGAGGCCACCTTGAATGACAATTACCCTGGCGCGCAGGATGCCTTTTTCTATAGCGATTTCCAGCCGAGCCAGCGGACGAAAGGTGTTTTGCAGCAGGTGGATTTGACCGCGATTTTTAATCATCCCAGCGGATTTTTTGCGGAGGGCGAAGCCCTGTGGTTCGGCCAAAGCAACCAAGGTTACACGCCGGACGAACCGGGCGACGACTTCTGGCAATTCAATTTGTATGCCGGCTACCATTTCCTGCGCCGCAAAGGAGAAATATCCGTCGGTCTGCTCAACGTTACGGGACAGGATTACAATCTCAACCCGCTCAACATTTACAACGAACTGCCGCGTTCACGAACCCTTGCGGTAAGCCTGCAATTTAATTTTTAGGAAGCGATTGCGGATTGGCGCAACGCACCATCACGGCTCGATGGGATTGGGCCAGCCGGTGCCGTTGGAAGGAAGCGAGCTGTGTTGCATCAACCAGATGCCATCCGGGTCCATGTCATCAACCGGATTTTCTGACCAGTGATGGGAGGCGGCATGGCCGTCCACATAAGAAAGATTTCCCGACCCTCCGTGATAAGCGGCGGGATTGTCATAGAAGGTGGCGGAGTCATAAGGCACGCCCAGACCGACTTTGAAATGGGCGTTGTCAATCGTGTCGCTCGATTCGTCAATGAACACGAAATATTGCGACGACGACGGAACGGCGCTCATCTTGGTGAAGGTGGTGAAGCCGGGCAACGTTGTGGCCAGATCGTCGCTGTTCATCGCCCAATTCATGGACATGCTGCGCAGGTTGGCCGTCGTATCGCCGGGGCATTTGTAAATTCCGGGATTGACGGTATATCGCCCAAGCAGGCTGGTCTTGATCAAATTAACGTTGGTGGCATCCGACGGGTTCGAGACAAAATTGCCGGCGCACCACGACGTATTTGTGGCCGGCGACCCGCCGTAATTGAGAACCAGGGCGTCATTATTGTCGCCCGCATACAATTGCCAGGCCACCAGCAGTTGCCTCACATTGCTCAAGCATTGGGTGCCTTGCGCCCTGATCTTTGCCCGGCTCAACGCGGGCAACAGCATCGCCGCCAGAATCGCGATGATGGCGATGACCACCAGCAATTCAATCAAGGTGAAGCCGCGTTTTGCCTTCATGACTGGGTCAGCCTAAGCCGGTTCGAGGTTAATGTCCAACATCTCTTCAAATGAAGAATCTGAAATTGGACGAAGCCGGTTTTTCAAACAAATTCCACCTGCAACCGTTCCAGTGCATTCCGTCTGAATTCCAAATCCGGCACCGGATTTTGCCGTCGTTCGGGAAATTCATCGTAGGTGTCGCCATCCAATTCCCGTCCAGTTTCTTTTTTGCGGACGCCACCCCATTGCTTGAAGAAGAAGGCGACTTTGGCGCTTTGGCATTGCGCGCGGATGTCCCGAACCCATTCGGCAGCCATCGGGCGCGCGCCCGGGCCGCTCTCGCCACCGACAATCACCCAATTGATGTTCCGCAAATTAACCGGACCAAGATGTTCCAGCAATGGTTCGATGGAAAGGAAGCGGATTTGCGCGGGCGAATCGCGGAGCAAATCAATGCGCGGCAATCCGTGCTGTCGGTTTTCCACGCTCACGCCCCACCAGATGTGCGGCTGCTCCGCCGCGAAACGAAGTTTGCCTTTCAATAATTTCTGCATCCGCCCGGCGCGCTTGGTGAGAATCTGGCAGGTGTGCCAGTTGGCGGCCTTCATCACCCGCGCCACCTTGACGATGTATTCGTCCGGGACTTTTTCGTGGAACAGGTCGCTCATGGAATTCACGAAAATCATCCGCGACGTTGACCAGCGCAGCGGGTCGCCGAGTTTTTCCGGCACGAGGCGCAAATCAAAGCCGAATTCAAATGGATGGCCAGGCACGTTGCGGAAGCGCTCGGCAAACGTCTCGGCGTAGCAATGCAAACAGCCGGGGCTGACCTTGGTGCAGCCGCGCACCGGATTCCACGTCGCATCCGTCCATTCGATTTTGGATTTGTCGCTCACGAGAAATAATTTCTTGCTGACACTAGGTCAAAAGCAGCCCAAACGGGTCTTAAAATTCCGACAGCAGCAGCGGCTCGGCGTGACGGCCATTGTTACCGATTTGTTTCTGATGCAACGGGCGCAAATCCACCACCGCGCCGAATTCGATGAACACTTCGCAAAAACGCCCGTAGTCTTCTCCCCAATAAATCATGGCGCACGACATGGGCGCGCCCTTGCCGCCGTTTTTGCCGTTGACCAAAAATTTCAACCTGGTGTCGTAGAGGAAACAAACCGCTGTGGCCTGATTGAAGACGTTCTTTTTCCAGTGGCCGGTATTCGTCGCCACCGGCACCAGCGCCAGCACTTCCGAGCCGAAATCCTTGTGCGCCTGGGCGCACCGGCCAAGCCAGTTTTTGATGCCGGTGCCGCGTTTTCGGTCCAAGCCGTAGGGCGGATTGACGTAGATGCGGCGGAAATTCCAAGTTTCGTTCAAGCCGTCGTGTTCGGGCAGCGTGTATTCAGTTTCTGCCCCGACGATGGAATACCGGTTCGAGCACGGATCCAAGTCTATTTGCCCGCCGAAAAATTCCTTGACGGCCCGGACATAATTTTCGGGTGTGCCCCAGTCCTGGCTCAAGGTGTTTATGCTGTGTCCGGCGCTCATTTTGAAAGCATCTTTTTCCAATCTTTCCCGTTCAATGTTTTTAACTCTTCCTGCAATTTTTTCAAGCTCCGTTCTTTGGGTGTGATGATGTTGAACCATGATTCGATTTTCTTCGCATGAGTGGCGAAATAATGCCGGAGCACCACGTCGGCTTTCACGTCCATTTTCACTTTCGTGAACCGGTTGCCGAATGCCTTTGGGCCATAGCTCTGGAGAAAAGCCGCCCGTGCGTCCGCCAATTCGCGCGCAGGATTCAAAAGCAGTTCGCTGACAAATTCAGCCAGACCCTGATCGGTCAGAAAAAGCAGCCAGTCGTAGGATTGCGCGAGCACTTTCAATTCCTTGTTGTGGTCTTCTTCCGTGAACCAATTACCGTGATTGCTGACGACGCCAACGGTCAGGATAAAATCCCGCAGCATCGCGGGGTCGTTTGACTTGATGGTTTCCTCCAAAAGCTGGACGTAAGGCTTGTGATACAAAGTGCCGTCGGCGAGTTGAATCACGCCTCCGATCTGGCCATTGGTATATCGAACTTTTTGCAACGACGACACGGCCCGCGCAACATACGCGCCTTGCTTCGCCTTTTCGATGGACTGCGGTCCCTTTTCATTCCCTCCTCAACGCCGACCCGCTTGCATTCAAAAATGGCGAATGGATGCTGGCTCAACACGCTGACCGTCAGCGCGCATTGGCTGCCTTTCATCTCGTCCACGCTGGCGATGCAAAAAGCGTTTGCCGATTCAGCAAAAGCGCAGGCGTTGCGCAACACGCCTTGATTGCTCAACACTTGCGCGGCTTTGGCAATCAAGTCTTCGTGGGCAAATTCCAGTTTGTCCAATGCGCCGCGCAATTTCGCTGTCGTCAGTGGAAGGACGAATTCTTGAAGCGGAATGATTTGCTGCCGCAGAATTGGATGCAATGAAAACTCGACGTTGTGGGTGATTGCCGGATTTTTATATTCCGGCAGCGCGCGTTCAATCGCCACGTTCTCACGAAATCCCCAGCCTTTCAGGGCATAGTAGGTGATGATTTCAACCAGCGTTCCCAGCGCACGGCCGGCGGCCTTTTTGCGGTCTTCGGCATAATGAAAAACTTTTTCGACAAGAACCTTTTGCAGCGCATCAACTGATTGGTAGCTCATTTCCATGTGAGATTGCCGTTGAAAGAGAATTTTGCAAAACAAAAAAGCGGCTCCTGTTTCCAGAAGCCGCTCGCATTAACCGAATTGATTACGCGGTGGTTTTACTCGGAGGCTGCGCCGCGGCAGTTCCCGTTTGCGAGGTCGTTGGTTGCGGCGCGGGCTGGCTGTGGTTGCCGCCGTGATCGGGCGGGAAAACGCCCAGCAGAAATTGCGCGCGCACGCCGGCGTTGGCCGGGTCGGTCGCCGGATGTTCCAAATCGGCGGCGTTCTGGATGGTCAGGATGTTTTCGTAAAGTGTGGTGGCATCGGTGTCCTTCAGCGTGGTGGTGTTCTTGGCGCCGCTGATGGATTGGACGCGATATTGTTCCGCCGGGCCAAATGCGTCGCGCGCGGCTTGAAATTTCGCCGTGTCGCCGTCGCTCCAGCCCTTGGTCTTCATCGCGGTGAGGTTCGCGGCCACGTTGATGGAGCCAAGCACGATGTCCACGCGGCCCAGAAAGGAGCCGAGGTCGTCGCCGCCGTGCGGGGCGATTTGGAATTCATCATGCAATTTCACGGTCTGGCCCGGGAAGGCGAGCCGCGCGGTCTTTCGCGCCTGCGCCAGGGCGTGGTGCAGGATTTTCAGGTTTTGCACCTGGCTGGCGGTCAGGTTGCCGAGTTCGCCCTTGGCGGTCTTCTGCGTGGAAACGTCGCCGGTCACTTTGGTGCAAAGCGTGGCGGCGGTGGCGAGGTAGCCGTCGGGCAGTCTGTTGGCAACGGCGGCATCGTTTTGGGCGGCAGCGATGATGAGGCCGCCGTCATGAGTTATAATTGCTGTTTGTATGTGTGTGTTCATGGTTATTGGTTATATATCCTGCTAGTCTACAGTTTCAGGTTTGTTTGATTTTCAGTTGGAGGGCAACTGAAATGGGTTCGCGCAGTCCTGGCGGACGCGAAGAGTTCGCGCGAAGGACGCGAAGGCGGCGAAGGGAGCAAGGCTGAAGTCTGGTTTTTCCTTCGTTTCCATCGCGGCCTTCGCGTGACAAAGACAATTCGTCTTGGTCGCGGTTTTCGCATGGGAAAGCGCGGCGTGTGCCCTTGCCCCTCACACACCGGAAATTGGGAATGGCGCCGAAAAGGGCGCCGTTTGGCCGTTGAAACGGGGTTTTCATCTTAAATTGCCAGGAGAAGCTGTTTTTGAATGATTTTTGCCCCAAAAGCCGTCGGGGGAACCGTTCCCGGAATCGGGGGAGCGCCAAAACCGTCGGGGGAAAGGTTTCCGGCGTCGGGGGGACTCTGCCGGGCGACGGAGGAAAAGCTTCGGGAGCCGGGGGAAGCGCTCCAACCACCGGGGGAAAGGTTCCGGCTTCGGGGGACCCTTCGCGGAGATCGGGGGAACGGTTTCGGACGCCGGGGGAAACCCCGCCGGTGCCGGGGGAGCTGTTCCCAAAATCGGGGGAACCGTCGCCGACTTCGGGGGAAAAGCTCCCGGCGGCAGGGGAAACATCTCCGGCTTGAGGGAGGTGTTCCCGAAAGCGGGGCGGCATCCGGGAATTGCCGGGGAGCGACGGCGGACTTCGCGGGAAGGGTTTTGCACTTCGCGCGAAGCCGCCGGGTGGCGGGGGAAGCCATTTCGCAGGAGGCGGAAATGACTTCCCCGATTCGCCGACAATTGTGGATGTTGTCCTTCGTTCATGTTTCCATCAAGGAAGGAACCCGTCCAGAGTGATGGGATAGGCATTCGTCGGGACATTGTTGGTGAAATAGATGCAAAACCGATAGACCGGGCTCATGGCCGGATACGGAACGGTGACGGTGGTTTGATTGCAGCCATTGTCACCATATTCACCGCAAAATTCGATTTTTGTGTTCGCGCTGTTGGTATCGGTGGCGGTAAATATGGTGTTGCCATTGCTGGTGTCCGGTGCCCAGCCCCAGCCGTTCGTGGCGCTCTTGGTATAAGCAATGTATCCCGTGTATTTGCCCGGACAGGAAGATTGCGAGCCGCTGCTAAACAAAGGAAGGCCAAACACGACAATCGGGTCAACGCCGGTCTGTGGGTCAATGCTGTTGGAATAAACCATCAGGGAAGCGGCGCGGGTCGGCACGCCTTCCGTGTCTTCAAAGACGTAGCATGAATAATAGCCCACGTCGCTGAGGCCGCAGTTGGTGATGGTGAGGCTGGAATTGGTCTGGCTGTCCAGGTTATTTCCATTGCGCAGCCATTGGTAGCCGTCGGCATTTACCGCCGTCACGGTGAAAGTGGCGTTTGAGCCAAACGGCACCATCTGGTCTTCCGGCTGGGAGGTAATCAGCGGGAATTCCGGCTGGATGGCCACCGTCACGACGCTCGCAGGCGGGGCGGCAGGCGAGGCTGCGGCTGGCGCGAGGTTTTGGGAGTAGATGTTGATGCCCGCAAGCAAGGCCACACCCGTGGCTGCCGCTAAGGCGGTTAATTTCAGGATTTTGTTGTTTTTATTCGGTATTTGTTTGTTCATAACGTTCAGGATTTGTTTGGTTCATCCGTTTATCGGTTCAGCTCTGTTCTAATGGTTCAGGTCTGTATAGATAATACGGGGGCGAAAGGATAATCTTTCAAAAATTTTTGCAAACGGGCGTTTTTTTATTTTTTCTCAATAATAACGCTGTTTTTTGCGGCGTTTTTTTCCCACACTCCGCGTCCGAAACCGGAAAACCGTGAAGTTCGAGGCCGCCAGACATCGCAAATGGCTTCCCTCCGCGCTGGGCGCGGCGGTGGCGGTCCTTTGCGGACTGGTGCTGTGGACGACGTCAGCGGGCGAACCGTGGGTCAACGCCAGCTACGATTATCTGTTCCGTTTCGGCGCGCGCGCGGTCACGAACAAGGTCGCGCTCATCCTGATGGATAATGCGGCGTTCGCGCAATTTCACCAGACGCGCGGGCAGCCGTGGGACCGCGGGCTGCACGCGCAATTGCTCAACAAGCTCGCGGACGACGGCGCGGAACTGGTGGTGATGGATTCCTTTTTCCGGGTGACGAACAATCCGGCGAAGGACGCCGCGCTCGCTGACGCCATGCGACGGCAAAAGCATATTGTGTTGATGGCCGAGCAGGCGAAAGTAACGCTTCCGGGACTGGCGGGCGCGGAACCGACCTTGCCGACGGAACCGTTTCTGAGCGCCGCCGGGACTAATTACGGCGTCGCCAATCTCGACCCCGATCCCGACCAAATTGTCCGCCGGCACTGGCCGTTTCCATCTCCCGGACCGTATCCGAGTTTGCCGGAAGCCGCCGCGCGGCTGGCCGGCGCGCGCTTGAGCGGTGTCCCGCAAGGAAAATGGCTGCGCTATTACGGCCCGAACGGCGACTGGACGACGTTGAGCTATCAATACGCGCTGCAAGAACCGGCAAATTATTTCCGCAATGAAATCGTGTTCATCGGCACGGAACCGCAAACGTCCGTGCCGGGCGATAATGAGCCGGATAAATTCCGCACGCCTTACACGCGCTGGACGAATGAATCGTCCGGCGGCGTGGAAATTCTGGTCACCTCGTTTCTGAACCTGATGAATAGTGACTGGCTGCGCCGTCCGGCGCCGGGAATCGAATTTGGAATTTTCACGGCGTCGGGAATTTTGCTGGGCGGCGGTTTGTGCCGGATGAAATTTTTATTTGCGGGCATTTTGGCCATGGCGGGTGCAATGGCCATTTCGCTCGCGGCAATTTTGCTGAGTTATTTCACGAACTACTGGTTTCCGTGGCTGATCATCGTGGGCGGGCAAATTCCCTGCGCGCTGGCGTGGGCGGCGGGAACGCGAATTTATCGCGCGCAAAAGACCGCGGCGCTTTCACGACAGTCCGTCGAGGAAATTGAGGAAGCGCCGGAAATTCCCGGCTACGTCTTGTTCCATCCGCCGTTTGGCGAGGGCGCTTACGGAAAAGTCTGGCTGGCGCGGAACGAACAGGGGCAGTGGCGCGCGTTGAAGGTGATTTATCTGGCGAAGTTCGAGCAGAATCTTGATCCGTATGAACGCGAATTCAAGGGCATCAGCCGTTACAAGGCGATTTCCGATCAGCATCCCGGTTTATTGCGCGTGGATTTTGTCAGCGAAAAACTGGATGGATATTTTTATTACGTGATGGAACTGGGCGACCCGCTGGAAGCCGGCTGGGAACGCGAGCCGTCCACTTACAAGCCGCGCGACCTCGTCAGCGAACGCGCTCGCGTGCATGGCCGCCGGCTGCCGGTGCGTGAATGTGTGCGCATCGGAATCGCGCTGACGGACGCGCTGGATTTTTTGCACCGGCACGGATTGACGCACCGTGACATCAAGCCGCAGAACATCATTTTTGTGAACGGCCAGCCAAAGCTGGCGGACATGGGACTCATCGCCGAAATCCGCCCGCCCGATCAAGAAAGAACATTGATCGGCACGCCCGGTTACATGCCGCCGCCGCCGGAACGCCCCGGCTCGCCGCAGGCGGACATTTACGCGATGGGCATGGTGCTTTACGTGTTGAGCACGGGACGGGGCGCGGCATTTTTCCCGGAAATCGCGACGACGCTGGTCGAGAACAAGGATCCAGCGGAATTTTTCCCGCTGAACGCCATCATTCTCAAGGCTTGCCAGCCAGTTTGCACGCAGCGTTACGCGACGGCGGCGGAAATGCGCCGCGCGTTGCTGGAAATACAAATTGACGACCGGAAATAAGGGAACTTTGAGCGCAGACTTGCCGGATTAAATAATTTAATCCGGCGATTTGCTTTTTGCGCAAGTGGTGCGAGAATTTCAAGTAGAAGTCCTTAAGACAAAGATTTTTAGGGATTATGCACTTTTCGAAAGAGCGGGAGGAACAGTTCAATTGTTCGTCCGAGGCATAATTCCAAAAATTTTTGAAAGATTGGGTAATTTCGTCCGTATTACGCTGTAAGGCGCGGTGTGTATTTGTCCCGCAGACAGGGGATAAAAAACATCGCGGCGTCAGTTTCGAGAAATTACACATGAAAATCGCCATTCTCTTGCGGTGGGTTGAAAGCGTTGCCGGAAATACAAACGGAATGCTCTTCAAAGTGATGGTGTTGTCTGGCTGGTTGCTTGTTTCCTCTGCCGCCCACGCCCAGACAAATGTGGATTTCACGTCCGCCGAGGCGCTGAAAAAATTGAGCCTGGCGCAGTTGATGAATCTGGATGTCACGTCCGTGTCCAAGGAACCGGAGCCGTACAGTCAAGCACCGGCGGCGATTGACGTGATTACCGGCGACGAAATTCGCCGCTCCGGCGCGTCAAGCATTCCCGAAGCCTTGCGGCTGGCGGACAATCTGGAGGTGGCACAGAAAAATTCCCACGATTGGGCAATCAGCGCGCGTGGATTTAACACCGACCTCGCCAACAAACTTCTGGTATTAATTGATGGGCGGAGCGTTTACACGCCACTTTACTCCGGCGTTTTTTGGGACGTGCAGGATTATTTGCTCGAAGACATTGACCGCATTGAAGTCATCAGCGGCCCCGGCGGCACGCTTTGGGGCGCGAACGCGGTCAACGGCGTCATCAACATCACCACCAAGAGCGCGAAGGACACACAGGGACTTTACACGGAAGCCGGCGGCGGTTCGTGGTTGCAGGATTTTGTCGGCGCGCGCTATGGCGGCACGCTGGCTTCCAATGTTTATTATCGTGTTTACGGAAAATATTTTGACCGGGGCGATGAAGTTTTTGCGAATGGAGACGATGCTTCGGATTCCTGGAACATGGGGCAAGGCGGATTTCGCATGGACGCGGAACCGTCTTTGGAGAACACCTTTACTTTGCAAGGGGATATTTACACCGGTCGCGAAAACATAACGACGGGAGGCAACGCCGGAGCCAGTGGCGGCAATGTGCTGGGCCGTTGGTCGCACATTTTTTCGGAAGATTCGGACATGCAATTGCAAATGTATTACGACCGGACGCATCTGTCTGACCCGGTCGCGGCATATGTCATTGGAACCCTTACGCTGGCTCCTGCCGGAACTTTGACGGACGATCTCGACACCTACGATTTGGATTTTCAACATCACTTTCATTTGGGTCAACGGAACAACATTGTTTGGGGGCTTGGCTATCGCTTCACGCACGAAGTGGACGACAACGCGCCCGCCCTGGCCTTTTTGCCGCCGACCCTCGACCAAAATTTATTCAGCGGATTTGTGCAGGATGAAATCATGCTTTGGGAAAATTTGCATTTCACGGTCGGCACCAAACTCGAACACAACGATTACACCGGCTTTGAAGTGGAACCCAGCGCGCGGCTGCAATGGGACGTCACGCCCAAACAAATGATTTGGGCGGCGGTCTCGCGCGCGGTGCGGACGCCTTCGCGCATTGACCGGGATTTTTATGAACCCGCGCCGTCCGCCCCGCTGGTCATTTTGCAAGGCGGGTCTGATTTCGAGTCTGAAACGTTGATTGCCTACGAATTGGGCTATCGCGCCCAACTCGGGTCAAAAATTGATGCTTCCGTTTCGACATTTTATAACGATTACAATGACATTCGCAGCACGACAACCAACAGCGTGCCGGATGCTTTCAACCTGCCGTTTCCATACTATTTCCAAAACAACCTCGAAGGCGACACTTATGGAGCCGAGGTCGGCGCCACTTATCAGGCGCTCGATTGGTGGAGACTACACGGCAGTTACGATCTGCTCAAAGAGCACCTTTACGTCAAACCGGGCCAGGACGACATTAACGACGCGCTCAATGAAACGGCCGATCCGCAACAGCAGTTCCAGATTCGCTCCTCGATGGATTTGCCGCAAAACACGGAACTGGACGCCGCCCTGCGCTGGGTGGACACATTGCACGTTAATAACGGAGCGACAGTCGGAACCGTGCCGAGCTACTTTGAGCTGAATGTGCGTTTGGCCTGGCGTCCCATAAAAAATCTCGAACTGTCTGTTGTCGGAGAAAATCTCCTGCACGATCATCATCCCGAATACGGCTTCCCAAGTCCGACACGCGAGGAGATTGCGCGCAGCGTCTACGGAAAGGTCTCATGGCAGTTCTAATTATTCCAATTTGCGGATGGGCGGGCAACTGTTTGAAGCAGTTGCCGCACTTCTGGTTTGCTGCATTCGTCGTGCTCCTCGGGGGCACGCTTGATACGCGAGCGCAAGCGGACATTTCCAAGGAATATCAAATCAAGGCCGTTTTCCTGTTCAACTTCACCCAGTTTGTTGACTGGCCGCCCACGGCATTCACCAGCGCCGACGAACCGTTCTGCATCGGCGTTTTGGGTGAAGACCCGTTTGATGCTTTTTTGGACGAAACTGTTCGCGGCGAAAAAGTGAACGGCCATCCGTTGATTGTTCAGCGCTATCACAACGTCTCGGATATTACAAACTGCCAGGTTTTGTTCATCAGCCGTTCTGAAAGCAAACGGGTGGATCAAATTCTTGCCAGTCTGAAAGACCAAAACATTCTCACCGTGAGCGACATTGACGGTTTTGCCAAAAGCGGCGGCGTGATTTGCTTCGTCACGGAACAAAACAAAATCCATTTTCGAATCAATCTCGCCGCCGCAAAGAATGCCGGCCTGACCATTAGTTCCCAAATGTTGCAGCTTGCTGAAATTGTCCAGCCCGGAGGTGATTGACCATGCTGTTAAAGAACACACCCATCCGGCGAAAATTGATGACGGTCAACTTGCTGACCAGCGGCGCAGTGTTGCTGCTCACGTGCCTGGCGTTTTTTGCCTACGAAGTCCTGACATTCAGGCAAACCACGGTCCAGCAACTATCCACTTTGGGAAATGTTATCGCCGCCAACAGCACTGCTGCGCTGGCCTTTGACGACCACGCTGCGGCGAGCGAAACCCTCGCCGCGTTCAGGGCGGAACCCCACATCGTGGCCGCCAGCCTTTACGACGCAAACGGAAAACTTTTTTCGCAATATCCCGCAAATTCATCCGCTTCCGCTTTTCCCGCCACGCCAGGAGGAGACGAATACCATTTTGAGCAAGGATATATGGCTGGATTCCTGCCGGTTATGCAGGGCAACCGGCGTCTTGGCACGCTCTACATCAAATCCGACATGGCAGCCATCTATGAGCAGCTCCGGCGGCGCGGCGAAATAGCCGCCCTGGTCATGGTGATTTCTTTGCTGTTGGCCTACCTGCTTTCACGCGCGCTGCAAAAGCAAATTTCCACGCCCGTTCTGGCCTTGGCTGAAACTGCCAACGCCGTTTCCAAACAACGGGATTACTCCGTCCGCGCCAAAAAATTTGACGAGGATGAATTGGGATCGCTCACCGACGCCTTCAACCAGATGCTCGCCAGCATTCAGGAACGGGAAAGCGCTTTGCGCAAGAGCGAGGCGCAGCTTCAAACCGTTGTTGAAAGTCTCGATGAAGGCGTGGTGGTTTCCGACATCCACGGCCAGATATTGCATTTCAACCGTGCGGCGCTGGCCATGCACGGTTTTGCCAGTTCGAAAGAAATCCATATCCATCTAAATCAATTCGGCGACATATTTGAACTCTCCGCTTTGGACGGCACGGTATGGCCGGTGGATCAATGGCCGCTCGCCCGTGTGTTGCGCGGCGAAACCCTTCGCGATTTGGAGGTGCGCATCCGGCGCATTCAGTCCGACGGCTGGCAGCGGATTTTTTGTTACGGCGGCACACTTGTCCGCGATCCGGCGGGACGACCGTTGATGGGAGTCATCACCATCAACGACATCACCGAGCGCAAAGCGGCGGAGGAAAAAATCCGGCAATTGAACGTCGGCTTGGAACAACGCGTGGCCGAACGCACCGCCGAACTGCAAGCGGCCAACCAGGAACTCGAAGCTTTTTCCTACTCGGTGTCGCACGATTTGCGCGCGCCGTTGCGCGCCGTGGACGGTTTTTCGCAGGCGGTGCAGGAGGATTACGCGGCGCTGTTGCCGGAAGAAGGCCGGCGTTACTTGCAGACGATTCGCGAAGGCGCGCAGCGGATGGGCGTGTTGATTGATGATTTGCTGACGTTCTCGCGCTTGAGTCGCGCGGCGTTGAGCCGGCAGACGGTCAACACGGACAAGCTGGCGCGTGAAGTCATCGAGGAATTGAATCCCCGGCAGCTGGGGCGGCAGATAGAGATTCACGTTGGCAAACTGCCGCCGTGCCAGGGCGACGCGGCGTTGTTGAAACAAGTCTGGATCAACCTGCTTTCCAATGCCTTCAAATACACGCGCAATCGCAATCCGGCGGTCATTGAAATCGGCTGCGCGCGCGAAAACGGCGGGAATGTTTATTTCGTTCGCGACAACGGGGCGGGCTTCGACATGAAGTATGCCCACAAATTGTTCGGTGTTTTTCAACGGCTGCACCGTGCGGACGAATACGAGGGCACGGGCGTCGGGTTGGCGATTGTCCAACGGGTCATTCACCGGCACGGCGGACAAGTCTGGGCCGTGGCGGCGCCGGATCATGGCGCGGCCTTTTATTTCAATTTGAAAGGAGAAACAACATCATGAACGAAAATAACATTGTCGAAATACTGATTGTCGAAGATACCCCGCAGGATCTTGAGCTGGCGCTGCGCGCGTTGAAGAAAGCCAATCTGGCCAATCACATCCAGGTTGCCCGCGATGGCGCGGAGGCGCTGGAATTCATCTTCTGCGAAGGCGCGCACGCCGGGCGGAAAATGGAAAACGGACCCAAAGTCATCCTGCTGGATTTGAAACTGCCCAAGGTGGATGGACTGGAAGTTTTGCAGCGCATCAAAAGCAATCCACACACCAAGACCATTCCCGTGGTCGTGCTCACTTCGTCCAAGGAGCAGCGGGACATCGTGGACAGCTACCGGCTGGGCGTGAACAGTTACATCGTCAAGCCCGTGAACTTTGAAAGATTTGTGGCCGCCGTGCAGGACCTGGGAATGTATTGGCTGCTGCTCAATCAACCGCCAAAAGTGGAGGGATAAAATGTCACATCCGATTAAAATCCTGATTGTCGAGGACAACCCCAACGATGCTGAACTCCTGTTGCGGGAACTGCGCCACGCCGGGTTCGAACCCGACTGGCAGCGCGTGGAAACCGAGCCGGACTTTCTGGCCGGAATAAAAGAGCGGCCGGAAATCATCCTCTCCGATTTTTCCATGCCCCGGTTCAGCGGGCTGCGGGCGGCGGAGCTTTTGCGGGAAAGCGGCCTGAACATCCCGTTCATCCTCATTTCCGGCACGGTGGGCGAGGATGTTGCCGTTGAAGCCATGAAATTCGGGGCCACCGATTATTTGCTCAAGGACCGCGTCGCCCGGCTGGGCACGGCGGTGCAACGCGCCATCAAGGAAGTCGAGGAACGCGTCGAACGCAAACGGCTGGAACGGCAATTCATTGAAGCGCAAAAAATGGAGGTCATCGGCCAGCTCGCCGCCGGCGTGGCGCATGATTTCAACAACATTCTGGGCGTCATCATCGGCTACAGCGATTTGGCGAAGACAGAACTCGACTCCAATGTCCCGGTGCAGAAGTATGTCGAAGAAATCCGGCAGGCGGCGGAACGCGCCGTCGGCTTGACACGGCAACTCCTCATCTTCAGCCGCAAACAAACGGTGCAACCGGCGGTTCTCAACCTCAATGAAGTCGTCAAAGACATGGAGAAAATGCTGCGGCGGCTCGTGGACGACAACATTGAGATGGCCATTCTTCCGGGAAAGCAAATCGGGAGAATCAAGGCCGACTCCGGCCAAATCGGGCAAGTGCTGATGAACCTGGTGGTCAACGCCCGCGACGCCATGCCCGGCGGCGGCAAGCTGCTCATCGAAACACACAATGCCACGCTGGATGAAAATTACGCCCGCACGCGCAAGGATGCGGCTCCCGGCGATTACGTGATGCTCGCCGTCAGCGACACGGGCGTCGGCATGACCGACGAGGTCAAGTCGCACTTGTTCGAGGCGTTCTTCACGACCAAGCCGATCGGCAAAGGCACGGGTTTGGGGCTGTCAACCTGCCAGACCATCGTCAAACAATGCGGCGGCCACATCAGCGTCTATAGCGAGCCGGGCAGTGGCACGACCTTCAAAGTTTATTTTCCCAAAGTGCATCAACCGCCCGACGCTGTGGCTCAAGCCGTTCAAACCGGCGCGCTTCCCCGCGGAACGGAAACGGTTTTGCTCGTTGAGGACGAGCCGTCCGTGCGTCATCTGTGCCGCAGTGTGCTGGAAGCCCAGGGCTATAATGTGTTGCACGCGATCAACGGACACGAAGGCTTGCAGGTGGCGCGCGAACACAAAGGCGCGCCCATCCGTCTGGTCATCACTGATGTCGTCATGCCGCAGATGGGAGGCAAAATGATGGCCGGATGGCTCAAGGCGATCTATCCCGACATCAGAGTCCTGCTCACCTCCGGCTACACCGACGAGGTTATTGCCCAGCAAGGTGTGAAGGAACCGAGTGTCGCCTTTCTGCAAAAACCTTATACGCCCGCGGCCCTCGCCCGCAAAGTGCGCGAACTACTGGACGCACGCTAAACCGCCAGCGCTTCACGAGGATCAAACCATCCATAAACTCAAGGGGCAGTCGGCGTTGGCTCCAGCGCGGTGTTAAACATCGTTTTGATGTTTTGTCTCTTTCTTTCCTTTTCTCGACTGCAACTTACCCAGCAGCCAAAAAACAGGCGCGAAAAGCGCAATATTCAGCAGCGTGGCGATAATCCATGCAATTGCCAATACCCCGCATATCACTGCGAGCCACTGTAATCCATTAAATCTCCCGTCGCCGATGGCGCTCAATCCAAATACCAAAACAGACAGCACAACCAGCACTATCGGAGCAAGGAAAACGACGTTCTTTCTCACATGACCTCACGATGCCTAACCAGTGGCCAAGCAGAATTGGGCAGAATTGCGGTTCCGCCTAGTTCCACCGGGGTTGACCCAAGGTTTCATGGGGGCAATTTACCGCCCTTGAGGGCCTTGTCAATCTCCTTGGGCCAGGCTGCCGGCGGGAATCTTCCGGCAAAGGCAGAAACCAGCCCGCCGGGGCGTGGAAAAGGGGAAAATCTGGCAAAATGGCCATTTTCAACCGGGAAATGCCCTCCAACAGCCGTCGGAGGTCATGTAAATTTTCAACATGGCTTTCGACGCGTGTAAATATTTTCAGGATGACCGATATAGGCAATTTTTGTCTGGTTAAAGCCCTGAAAACCGGTAAAAAGCGCGTTTTCCGTAATTTATGCCTCTGACAAATCCCTCTTTGCGTCGTAGCGCACGCTTTCTTTCCAGCGTGCGGGTTTCGGCGGCTTTCCAGCCGCCAGTTTCTAGTCGCGGAACCGGAAAGTTCCGTGAACCCGCAGACTGGAAAGTCCGCGCCACGTTTGGAAGGTTTGCGCTACACTGGCGCACGATGCCGTCTTTTGCTTTTTTTCTTCGCGTCCTGCGCGCGATAGATTTTTAAATCAACCACCATCGGCAAGAGCAACCTTGCCAAGCGCGCCGCTGTTTTGTCTAATCTGCGCGTGCTCAATCAGCAAACTTTGAATCGTCCCGCGGCCTTTTCCGGCATCGGCCTGCACAGCGGAAATCGCGTTAACATGACGATTCTGCCCGCGCCGGCCAACAGCGGCGTGCGTTTCCGGCGCACGGATTTGGAAGGCAAACCGGAAATCGAGGCGCGCGTGGAAAATGTCTCGGAGACGAACCGCTCGACGACGCTGGCCAAGGGGAATGTGAAAGTCCACACGGTGGAGCACGTGCTGGCGGCGCTCGCGGGTTTGGGAATTGATAATGCCATCATCGAACTGGACGCGAACGAGCCGCCGATTGCCGACGGCAGTTCGCGCGAGTTTTGCAAAATCATCCAGTTGGCGGGCATCGCGCCGCTGGCCGAGGCACGCGAAGTTTATTCGCCGAGCGAGCCGGTGGAAATGCAGTCGGGCGAGACGTTGATGACGCTTTTTCCGGGCGACAGTTTCAAAATCTCCTGCACGAGCGCGGACAAGAAGGGGCGGTTCACACAATTTTATTCCACGGAGGTGAATCCGCAATCATGGGAGAAGGAATTGGCGCACGCACGGACGTTTTGCTTTTTCGAGGAGATTGAATTTCTCATCAAGAACGGCCTGATCAAGGGCGGCGGGCTGGAGAACGCGATTGTCATCCGCGACGACGCGGTGCTGACGACGGAGCCGCTGCGGTATCCGGAGGAATTTGTCCGGCACAAGATGCTGGACATCGTGGGCGATTTGTCGCTGCTGGGAAAATCGTTGCGCGGGCATTTGATCGCGATCAAGCCGAGCCACGCGGCGAACTGCGAGTTTGCGAAATTGGTCCAGACGCAGATGAACCGGCCGTTGCGCGCGGCGCAGGCGTTCGGGCCGCCGCCCGTCCCCGAATCACCGAAGAGCGGCGCAGAGAAAAGTGTTGCGGAAAAAAAGGCGGCGTTGCTGGAGAGCATGGCGCAGGGCGACGGCGCGTTGAACGCGGAGCAGGTGAGACAAATCCTGCCGCATCGCTATCCGTTTTTGATGGTGGACGGGGTGTTGAAAATTGAAGGCAACACCGTCACGGCGTTCAAGAACATCACGCACAACGAGCCGTATTTTCCGGGGCATTTTCCGGGGCATCCGATTATGCCGGGCGTGCTGCAACTGGAGGCCATCGCGCAGGTGGCGGGAATTTTGATGTTGCGGCAGACGGAGAACGCGGGGCAGCTCGCGTATTTCATGGCGGCGGAGGAAGTGAAGTGGCGCAAGCCGGTCTTTCCCGGCGACGTGCTGATCATCGAGGTGGAATTGACGAAGTCGCGCGGCAAAATCGGCAAGGCGAAGGGCGTTTGCAAGGTCGGAGATGAAATTGTGAGCGAGGCGGAAGTGACGTTCATGCTGCGCGACGCGGAGTAATTTGCGAATTATGGTTCATCCAACGGCTGTCATACATTCGAAAGCAAAAATCGGGAACGATTGCGAAATCGGGCCGTATTGCGTCATCGGTGAAAACGTCGTGCTCGGCGACAAATGCAAATTGCATTCGCACGTTGTCATTGACGGCCACACGACGCTGGGAAAGGGGAATGAGATTTTTCCCTTCGCCGCCATCGGCAAAAAAACGCAGGACCTGAAATGGGCCGGCGGCGTCACGCATCTGCGCATCGGCGACGACAATGTTTTCCGCGAAGGCGTCACGGTGCATTGTGCGACCAATGAGGGCGGCGCGACCGTCATCGGCTCGAACAACCTGCTGCTCATCCAGGCGCATGTCGCGCACGACTGCATTCTTGGCGACCACATCATCATGTCCGGCTACGCGGGGCTGGCGGGGCATTGCGTGGTTGAGAATCACGCCGTCTTTGCCGGCTATGTTGCGGTGCATCAGTTCTGCCGCATCGGCAAACTTTCCATGATCGGCGGCTGCTCGAAGATCGTGCAGGACGTGCCGCCGTTCATGATTGTGGACGGGAACCCCGGCGAGACGCGCACGATCAACAAGGTCGGTTTGGAACGCAACGGCGTTTCCGAGGAGGCGCAGAACGCGTTGAAACAGGCTTACAAGATTTTGTTCCGCGAAGGGCTTTCGATTTCCAACGCGCTGGCGAAGGTCGAAAAGCAGTTGCCGCCGCTGCCGGAGATTCTGCATTTGATTCAATTCGTCCGCACCAGCGAACGGGGAATCAGCAAATAAGTTGCATTTCCAAGGAGCAAGTTTAATGTTGTTGGCATGATTGCTGCGGCAACACAGGCAATGAATTCAGGGTTTTTTGACCAGTTGACCACGTTTCTGAACCACCTGCCGTTTGGCTGGTTCGACGTGGTGCTGCTGGCCGTGCTGGGCTTCGGACTTTTCCGCGGCCGCAAAAACGGCATGACCAAGGAGGCTTTGCCCGTGCTGCAATGGCTGGCCATTGTAATTGTGAGCGGACTGGGCTGTGAGATGGTCGGGCAGATTTTCATCAACTTCGCCCAGCTCGGCAAGACGCCGAGTTACGTTTTGGGTTACTTGTGTCTGGCGGTGGTGGTGTATTGTGTGTTTGTGTTTTTGAAAAAGGCTTTCGTGCCGCGTCTGACGGGCAGCAATATTTTTGGCACTGGCGAATACTATCTGGGGATGATTTCCGGCATGATCCGCTATGCGTGCATCTTGATTTTCGCGCTGGCGCTCCTCAACGCGCCTTATTACACGGCGGCGGACATCGCGCAGGCCAAAGCCTTCAACGCGCGCTGGTTTGGCGGTGGAGAAGCGGGCTTTAGCGGCGACTATTTCCCCACGTTGCAGACCGTGCAGGCAGGCGTTTTCAAATCGTCCTTCACCGGCCCTTACATCAAGGACAGTCTCGGCATGTTGCTGGTCAAAAGCGTTCCGCCGCCGGGCGTGGCCAAACAACCTCCGAAAAAACAACCGGTGATTTACATCGGAAAATAAACAGCGCCATCTCGCGGCAACGCGGAATCATCATGGCCGGCTTTTCCTCCGCAACTCTCGAACGCATCCGCGCCGCCAGCGACATCGTGGATGTCATCGGCGGTTATTTGCCCCTGAAAAAGGCGGGCGCGAATTTCACCGCGCTCTGCCCGTTTCACAAGGAAAAGACGCCGAGCTTCAACGTCAATCCGCACAAGCAGATTTTTCATTGCTTCGGCTGTCACAAGGGCGGCGACGTTTTTACCTTCGTCAAGGAATTCGAAAACATCGGCTTCGTGGACGCCGTCCGCCGGCTGGCCGAACGCGCGAAAATTCCGCTGGAATTTGAAAACAATCCCGCCGCTCAGGAGTCGCGACATCTCAAGGATCACCTGCTGGATATCCACGAAAAAATCACGCAACGCTGGCAGAATTGCCTGCTCAACGAGGCCGCCGGCCAAACTGCGCGCGATTATCTGGCCAAACGCGGCGTCGGCGCGGACGCGGTGAAATTATTCCGTCTCGGCGCCGCGCCAGAAAGCTGGGACGACACGGTCAACTGGGCGAAAGGCAAAAATTACGATTTGCCGCTGGTGGAAAAGGCGGGATTGATTTTACGAAAGGAAAACGCCGAACATTTTTACGATCGTTTTCGCGGGCGCTTGATTTTTCCGATTTGCGACGAGCAGGGCAGGGTGGTTGGCTTCAGCGGACGCGTTTTGTCCGGCGACGAAAAGACGGCGAAATACGTCAACTCGCCCGAAACGCCGATTTTCACCAAGAGTAAAATTTTCTTCGGCCTCGACAAATCCAAGCGCGCGATTCTCGACGCCGGCTTTGCGATTATCTGTGAAGGCCAGTTGGATTTGATTGCCTGCTTCATGGCCGGCGTGCAAAACGTCGTCGCGCCGCAGGGCACGGCATTCACCGAGCAGCACGCGCGCATTTTGAAACGTTACGTCGGCGAAGTCGTTTTGTGTTTTGATTCTGACGAAGCCGGGCAGAACGCCGCCGTGCGTTCGCTCAATCATCTGCTCGTGTCCGGTTTGGCCGTGCGCGTGGCCGTCGTGCCCGCGCCGCACGACCCGGACAGTTTCATCAAAAAATTCGGCGGCGAAAAGTTCCAGGAACTCATCAACAACACCGACGGATTTTTTGATTACTATTTGAACCGACTATGCGCGCAAAATGACGCGAACAGCGACAAGGGCCGGCTCGCCATTTTGCGCGCGATGGCCGAAGCCGTCCATAAAACCGGCAGCGCCGTTTTGATTGACACTTACGCGCAAAAAACCGCGCAGAAACTTGGCGTTCACACTGAATCTGTTCGCGCCGAGTTCAAAAAAAGTCTGACGCAAACAAATCCGCAAGTGGCTATGGAAGAAGAGTCCACTGAAAGTGCTGGGCTGTCAAAAACTGTGCGTCCGTCTCCTTTAGAATTTCAATTTCTGAAATTTGTTTTAGAAACAGACGAATTTATTGATTGGCTGGAACAGCACATGGATTTGAAGTGGATTTCAAGCGAGATTGTTCGGGAAATAGTTGGGCGAAGGATGGAGTTGTCGAAATCTAAAAAATGGTCGGGCATTTCAGCATTTTTAACCGAATTTGAGAATGATAATTGTCGGCAAATTGTGACGGAAGTTCTGACTGGAGAATTGGTTGAGCGAGGCAAAGATGGAACCAGAACAATTTTGCGAAAACAAGAAAATCGTTCGAACGAACAGTTTCCAGACATTGTCTTGAAATTACGAAATCAATTTCTCGACAAGCAAATTACCGCGCTTGCTTCAAAGGTCAACCAAGGAATTGCCAGCAAAGAAGAGACAGATTCTTGGTTGGCGATGCGCTCTCTCCGACGTTCGCCGCTTTCCACGTCGTAATAAAACTGCCGGTCTTTTCAGACTGTGCCGCTTGGCGTTTATTAAAATTACTTCGCGCCCTGGTCAATCCACGCGCGGATCAGGCCAATTTGATCGTCCGAAAGTTTTTTGGCGTCCTTGCCCTTGGGCATGAACGTGTCGGGATCACCCACGTGCGCCACCGCCAGCACCAGGGGGCTTTTCGCGCTGTCGCCGGGAATCACAACTTTTCCATCCCTGCTGCCTTTCAGCACGCCGTCGAGCGAGTCGAGCGCGAGCTTGGCCTTTGGTTTTTTGGCGCTGTCGTGGCACTTTAGACAATTGTCATCGAAAATCGGCTTGATGTCGGTCGCGTAGGTCACGCCCGTTTTGGTCGAGGCGGGCGGTAGCGTGGGAGTCGTGTCATCGGCGAAAACCACCAGCGCGGTTCCGAACACAGCGGCGAGCGAGAGTGCAATGGCTTTTTTCATAAATTTATTCTAATTTCCTCAATTGGCTATGGTTGTGGTTGCAATTTGAAAATAGGACGCCTGAATTGCTAAAAGGTTTCAAGCAAAAAATCACCTGGCGAATCTTGCCGGCCATCCGCCTTTGCGCCAACCTTCCGGCGTGAACGGTGAAAATTTTTCCAACGCCGCGCTCGTCGTGCTCGGCCACGGCACGGAGTTGAATGAAAATTCCGCCGCGCCGGTTTTCCAGCACGCGGCGGAACTGCGCCGCCGGAAAATCTTCCGCGAAGTCCGCGAGGCGTTTTGGAAACAGGAGCCGCAAATCAAAAAAGTTCTGGCCGGAATTTCTGCGCCAAGAATTTTCATCGCGCCGCTGTTCGTCAGCGAGGGCTGGTTCGCGGCGGACAAGATTCCGCGCGAACTCGGTTTCGATTTTCCGGAAAACTTAAAACTCGAAACTCAAAATTCAGAATTATTCTATTGCAAGCCGGTCGGCTCGCACGATTCAATGACCAAAGTTATTTTGTCGCTCGCGGACGGGGTTGTGAAGAAATTTCCCTTTCCCCGCGCGCCAAAACATTCCGAAACGACGCTGTTCATCGCCGGCCACGGCACGGAGAAAAATGAAAATTCGCGCCAGCCGGTTGACCGGCAGGTGGAATTGATTCGCGCCCAAAACATTTACGCGGATGTGCGCGCCATTTTTCTCGAAGAAAATCCGCGCATTTCGGATTGCTATTCGCTCGCGCAGACGAAAAATATGGTCATCGTTCCGTTTTTCATCAGCGACGGTTTGCACACGCGGGAAGACATCCCGGTTTTGCTCGGCGAGCAGAAACGGATTGTCGAGCAGCGGCTCGCCGCCAGCCAGCCCGTCTGGCGAAACCCGACTGAAAAAAACGGTAAGCTGGTCTGGTATTCATCCGCCGTCGGCGCCGCGCCTGAAATGGCGGAGGTGATTTTGGAACGGGTGTGCGAAGCGGCGGAGCAGATTTGATTTATGAAAAAATTGCGAATTGGATTTGTGAGCACGGCCAACATCGGCCGGAAAAATTGGAAGGCGATTTCCGCCTCCGGCAATTGCGTCGTGTCCGCTGTCGCCAGCCGCGATTTGGTGCGCAGCCGGAAATTCATCCGTGAATGTCAGGCGGAAACGCCGTTTGCCGCCGAGTCGGAAGCGCTCGGCAGTTACGACGAACTGCTCGCCTCCGAAAATGTGGACGCGGTTTATCTGCCGCTGCCGACCGCGCTGCGCAAAGACCTTGCCATTCGCGCTGCGGAAAACGGCAAGCACGTCCTTTGCGAAAAACCGTGCGCCGCCAGCGTCGCCGAAGTGGAACAAATGATTGCCGCGTGCAAGAAAAATCGCGTTCAATTCATGGACGGTGTGATGTTCATGCACAACCGCCGGCTCGAAAAAATCCGTGCGACGCTCGACGACAAAAATTCCGTCGGCCAAATCAAACGCATCACGTCGCAATTCAGCTTTTTCGGCTCGGAAGATTTTCTCGGCTCGAACATCCGCGTCAATCCCGCGCTCGAACCGCACGGCTGCCTCGGCGACCTCGGCTGGTATTGCATCCGATTCACGCTCTGGACGATGAACTGGCAAATGCCGCGCCGCGTCGAGGGCAAAATGATTTCCGCCGCGCCGGGCAATTCCCGCTCGCCGGTGGAATTTTCCGCCGAACTTTTTTTCGACGGCGGCGTTTCCGCCGGATTTTACTGTTCGTTTCTGACGTGCTTCCGCCAGTGGGTCGAGGTCGGCGGCGCGAACGGCCATTTGCGTGTGCCGGATTTTGTGCTGCCGTTCCCCGCCAGTGGCATGGCGTTTGAAGTCAACGATCGCATCGTCAAGACCGGCAAAAGCTGGGGCGCGCAACAGGTCAATATGTTCAGGAATTTTGCGAACCAGGTTTTTTCCGGCAAGCTCAATGCTGATTGGCCGATGTGGTCGCTCAAAACGCAGCAGGTCGTGGACGCGTGTTTTGAATCGGCGTTAAATCGTTGAATCGTCTAATTGGTTCCGCGATTTAACGATTTAACAATTCAACCAATCACGCTATTCTCCGCCCGTGCAATTTCGCAAAATCACCATTGTCGGCGTCGGTCTGCTCGGCGGCTCAATCGGGCTGGCTGCGCGAAAACGCCGTCTGGCCGGTGAGATTGCCGGATTTGTCCGCCGCCAGAAATCCATCGCCGAGTGCGAGAAGTTTGGCGCGACGGACTTTGCCACGACCGATTTGCTCGCCGCTGTTTCTAATTCCGATTTGATAATCCTCTGCACGCCGCTGGCGCAAATGCGTCCGCTGGCGGAACAATTTCTGCCCGCGCTCAAACGCGGCGCGATTGTTACCGATGTCGGCAGCGTCAAAGCCGGCGTCGTGCGCGAACTTGAATCGCTCATCGCCAAAGCCGGCGCGCATTTTGTCGGCAGCCATCCGATGGCCGGCGCGGAAAAAACCGGCGTCGCCGCCGCGCGTGAGAATCTTTTTGAAAATGCCGTCTGCGTTTTAACGCCGACGAAAAATTCCGCCGTTGCTGCCACAAAAAAATTGGAAACATTTTGGAAATCACTTGGCGCGCGCGTTTTGAAATTATCGCCGGAACAGCACGATTTGCTGGTCAGCCGCACCAGCCATCTGCCACACGTTGTCGCCGCGGTTCTGGCGAATCTGGTTTTGAATCCGGCCAATCCGAAAATTCGGCCGCAACTTTGCGCCAATGGCTTTCGCGACACCACGCGCATCGCGTCCGGCTCGCCGGAAATGTGGCGCGATATCGCGCTGGCCAACCGGAAAAATCTTTCGCGGTCCGTGGACGCATTTGTTGCCGAATTGCAAAAATTCCAGCGCGTTTTGAAAAGCTCGGATGTCAAAGCGATTTCAAAATTTTTCGAGCAGGCAAAATCGCGGCGTGATAATTGGTGCGCGGGTTCAGCTTCAACTTCGTCGGAATAAATTTGCGATGGCGCTTCCTGATTTAATCGAAATCGTGCCGCTCGACAAACCCGTGCGCGCGGAAATCACCGTGCCCGGCTCCAAGAGCATCACGAACCGCGCGCTCATCCTCGCCGCGCTCGCCGACGGCGAAGTCACGCTCACCGGCGCGCTCTGGAGCGAGGACACGCAAATCATGGTCGAGTGTTTGCAGGAACTTGGTTTCATAATGAACGTTGCGCCCGACCCGAACGAAACCTGCAATCGCACCATCACCGTTTATGGCATGGGCGGAAAAGTTCCTGGCGGCGGCACGAAGGAAAATCCGCTGGAACTTTTTGTCGGCAATGCGGGCACGGCGGCGCGGTTTTTGTCGGCGTTCGTTTGTCTGGGCAACGGCGTTTATTGTTTGAGCGGCGTGCCGCGGATGCACGAACGTCCGCAGGCGGCGCTGTTTTCGGCGTTGCGCGAATTGGGCTATCGCGTCGAATCGGAAAACGGAAATGACAAATTGCCGGCGAGAATTTTCGGCGCAGGTCCGCGAAATGGACAATGCAAAGTGAGCATCGCGGAAAGCTCGCAATTTGCCTCGGCGCTGTTGTTGTGCGCGAAAACCGGCGGATGGAAAATTGAAATCGTCGGCGAAAATGATGAAGAATCTCCATACGTTGAAATGACGAGGCAGTTGTGTGCTTTTGGTGTGGCTTTGCGTCCTCAATTTGAAGGAGTCCAACTTGATGCTTCGAGTGCAAGTTACTTTTGGGCGTCAAAATGGATTTCTGACAGTTTGCGAGAAACCAAAACGCAATCTATTAACGTAAAAAATTGGATTGTTTTTAGACTTCGACAGATTGATTCAGATTTCCCAAGAATTTTTTCGCAAATGTTTGGTGAACGTGAAGAGAGAATTACTGTGTCTCGAAGATCTGAACTGGGTGATAGCATTATGACGGCAATTGTCATGTCTCCCTTTGCAAATCATCTAATGCAATTTACAGACCTTGGTCCGTTGCGTTTGCAAGAAACCGAGCGCGTCGTCGCGTTGCGGACGGAATTGACCAAGTGCGGCGCGAAAGTAGTTGAGGAAGGCGATACGTTGACGGTTTTTCCTTCGCAGCTTCACGGCGCGGAGATTGAAACTTACAACGACCATCGCATGGCGATGTGCTTTTCGATTCTAGGATTGAAAGTTCCCGGCATCAAAATCAAAAATCCAGCGTGTGTGAAAAAAACGTTCCCGAATTTTTTCCAGAAGCTGACGGCGCAACCGCCAAAAGGTCTTGGAGCGACGATTTTAGACGCAAAGTCGGGACGGAAACTGGGCGTTGACGAATTATTTGCAGATTGATTTTTAATTGATGAAACAACCAATTGTTATCGCCATTGACGGCACGAGCGCGAGCGGCAAGAGCACGAATGCCAAGCTCGTCGCCAAGGCGCTTGGCTACGTTTACGTGGATACGGGCGCGATGTATCGCACGCTGGCGTGGCATTGTCATAAAAATAAAATTGACGTGCATGACGCCAAAGCCGTCGCCGGGCTGTGCCGCAAATGGAAAACGAAACTGGAATGCGTCGAGAAAAACGATTTGCACGCGGTGCATTTGCTCGTGGATAATTATTATCCGGAAAAGGAAATCCGCACCGCCGAGACGAGCGCGGCGGTCCCGCATGTTGCCGTCGTTCCCAAAGTGCGCGAGTGGATGGTGAAGCGCCAGCGCGAATGCCAGCAATTCGGCAATCTGGTGATGGAAGGCCGCGACATCGGGACGAATGTTTTTCCAGAGACAGATTTCAAATTTTACCTTGATGCGGCGCTGGCGGAGCGTTCCGCGCGCCGTGCCGCCGACGGCGTGCAGGAAAATCTAGCTGCGCGCGACCAGCGTGACAGCCAGCGCGCCGTCGCGCCGCTGATGATTCCGCTCGGCGCCAAGGTCATCAACAATTCCAACATGACTTCCGAGCAGACGAGCGGGCTGATTTTGAAGGAAATCCGGTCGCGCCTGCCAAAATGAATTTCCTCTATCGTCTCGGCTGGATTTTTTTCCGCGCGTTGTTCGCGGTTTATTTCCGCTGGCGCGTTTTCAATCCCGAGCGCGTGCCGCAAACCGGCGCCGTCATCCTGGCGTCGAACCACGCGAGCTTTCTCGATCCGCCAATCGTGGGCGCGGGGTTGCGGCGGCCCATCAATTATCTGGCGCGCGCGTCGCTGTTCCGCTTTTGGCCGGTCGGCTGGCTGTTCCACCGGTGGAACGCTGTTCCGGTGGACCGCGACGGCGGCGGCGCGAAAGGCTTGAAAATCATTCTGGACCGGCTGCTCGACGGCGCGGGCATCATTTTGTTTCCCGAAGGCACGCGCACGCCCGACGGAAAATTGCAGCCGGCGCGTTCGGGCATTGGCTTGATTGTGGCCAAGTCCGCCGCGCCGGTCGTGCCGGTGCGCGTGTTTGGGACATTCGCGGCCTGGGGCCGGAATCAAAAATTTCCGCGTCCGAAAAAAGTCGCCGTGAAATACGGCACGCCGATGCAATTCGAAAAATTGCGCGCGGAAGCAAAAAATTGCGACAAGGCACGGCTCAAGGAAATTTACCGGCAAATCGCCGATGAAATCATGTCGGCGCTTGCGAAACTGGAGCCGAAGGCGGACTAATTTTTCGGAGGGACGAGTTCCACGAGTCCCTAAAATATTTGTTCCAAAGATTGGGACTCGTGGAACTCGTCCCTCCGAATCAAATCAAATTCCCAGATTCGCCAGCGTGCTGCTGATATTGTTGACGAGCTGGACGAGCTTGGGATGTGATTGCTCAAAACCAGCGACCGACGAACGCAATTCTTCGACGGAACCTTTAAGTGATTGCTGCGTTTCGCGGGCGGCATCGTGGGATTCTTTCAGCGCGGTGATTTCCGTTTTCAATTTCGCCAGCGATGCGATCAAATCGCGTTTGCGTACGTCGCCGAGCGAATCCGCGCCGCGGATTTTCGCCTCCAATTCGCCAATCGTTTCTTCGATCATGTGATAAAAGTAATGGCTGCGGAAAAATTCGGCAAGCAGCGCTTCACCAGCGCCCGACTTTCGGCAAAACCGGCTGGACGATTTCCCAGATTTTTTCGCAAATGCTTTCCACCGCGCCAGAGCCGTCCAAGACGCGAACACGATTTGGTTCGGCGGCGGCGATGGCCTCGTAGCCCTTGGCCACGCGCTCGAAAAATTTCCGGTCCGCTTCTTCTATGCGGTCGCGCATGAAGGGCAGGGTGGATTGTCGCACGGCAAGGCGCAGTTCGCTGATTTCCGGCGAGACGGTCAGCAGCAGCGTGAGGGTCGGTCGCGTTTCGCCGACGGCCACGTCAATCACGGACTTGACCGTTTTCAAATCCAGTTCGCGCCCGTAGCCCTGATACGCCGTGGTCGAGTCGTAAAAGCGGTCGCACAGGACGATTTCGCCGGCGGCGAGCGCGGGGCGGATGATTTCGCGGACGAGTTGCGCGCGGCTGGCGTTCATCAGCAGCAATTCGGCCTCGGCGGTCATCGCGGCATTGTGCTGGCTGTGCTTGAGCGTGTGGCGGATTTCCTCGCCGATGGGCGTGCCGCCCGGTTCGCGCAACGTGCGCACGCGATGGCCGAGTGCGCGCAACCGCCGCGCGAGGAGTTCCAGTTGAGTGGATTTGCCGGAGCCTTCCGAGCCTTCGAATGAGATGAACAGGCCTTTTGGCATTTACGATTTGCGATTTGCAATTTGCGATTTTTGCACGGGTTAAATCTTTTTCAGCTTCGGGCCTTTCGGCGTGTCTTCGATGATCCAGCCCTTTGCTTTCAATTCAGCGCGAATGGCATCTGACTTTCTAAAATATTTTTCCCGGCGCGCGGATTGTCGAGCCTCGAGCAAAGAAATTATTTCCGCGGGAATTTCAATTTCCGATTTCGCGCCGACGCCGAGAACTGAATCAATTTTGTTCCACGCAGTCAAGGCTGCGGCGGCGCCGTTTGTGTCCAGGGAATTTTCAACGATGCGTTTATTTGTTTCAGTCACCCACTTGAAAACTTCGCCCCACGCGGCGGAAATGTTCAAATCGTCGTCTAGCGCGCATGAAAATGGCTCAAGCAATTTTGCATTTGGGGTTGTGTTCGTGGTGCCGGCAGCTTCCCGCAATTTGCCGACGCACTCGTCAATCCGCGCCAGCGCCGTGCGCGCGCCATGCAAGCCGTCGAGCGTAAAATTGAAGCTTTCGCGATAATGCGCCTGCAGCAACGCGTAACGGATTTCGCGTCCGGTAAAGCCTTTCGCCAGCAAATCGCGCAACGTGAAAAAATTACCGAGCGATTTGCTCATTTTCTTTCCCTCGACGAGCAAATGTGCGCCGTGCAGCCAGTATTTCACGAACGGCTGTTGCGTTGCCCCCTCGCTTTGAGCGATTTCGTCCTCGTGATGCGGAAAGATCAAATCCTCGCCGCCGAGATGCAAATCAAAGCTCGCGCCGAGAATTTTCATGCTCATGGCGCTGCACTCGATATGCCAGCCGGGCCGGCCTTCGCCAAACGGACTCGGCCAGAAAATGTCGCCATCCTCCGGCACGCGTGCTTTCCAGAGCGCGAAGTCGGCGACGGATTCCTTCGCGTATTCGTCGTTTTTGACGCGCTCGTGGCTTCGCATTTCCTCGAAGTTCAATTTCAGCAACTGGCCGTAATTGCAGCCACAACCGCGATATTTTTCGATGGAAAAATAAACCGAGCCGTCGGCGGATTTGTAGGCGATGCTGCGTGCGACGAGTTTTTCGATGAGCGAAATGATTTCGGGAATGTGCTCCGTCGCGCGCGGAGTCTTGTGCGGTGAAAGGCAATTCAGCGTTTTCATGTCCGCGAAGAACGCGTCTTCAAATTCCCGCGTGAATTCCGGCAGCGTGGTTTTATTTTCGCGAACGCCCTTGATGATTTTGTCCTCGATGTCCGTGACGTTCATGATGTGCGTGACCTGGAAATTTTTGAATTCCAGATAACGCCGCACCAAATCGGCAAAGACGAATGTGCGCCAGTTGCCGATGTGGGCGAAGTCATAAACCGTCGGCCCGCAGCAATACATTCCAACGCGTGGCGGGGCGAGCGGCGCGAATTCCTGGACAGAGCGCGAAAGCGTGTTGAACAGTTTGAGTCCCATTTGCGTCCGCGCAAGTTAAGGCGAACCGCGCCAAAGCAAAAGCTGAATTGTCGTCCGAAAAGGATGGACACAACTTTTTTCCGCCATAAAATCATGCCGAAAATTACCCGTTCGCAAATCAATTCAGAAAGGAACTTTATGGAACTCGAAGTCGTTTGTGGCTGCGGCCAGAAATATAAATTCGACGTTGAACCGGCCAACGGCCGGATGCCGGTGCGGGTGAATTGCCCCGTCTGCGGCGCGGACGGCACGGAATCGGCCAACTCCCTGCTCACGCAACAATTTTCCAGCCAGTCGCCGCCGATTCCCGTGGCGATGACCGCGTCAGCCGCCGGATTGCGCATTAACCAGCCCGCTCCGGCGCCTGCCGCTGCGTCGCGGGCCGTCGCGCCGCTGCGTTCGCCCGCCGCGCCTGCGGCACCAATACCAAAAATGGAGAAGGAATACAGTCTGCCGCTGGGAATTTTGGGCGCGATTTTGGGCGCGGCCTTGGGCGCCGGGCTGATGTATGGGTTCTTTCTTCTGGCCGACTTCCGATTTCCGCTCATGGGCACGGGCATCGGGGCGCTTACCGGTCTGGGCGCGCGGATACTGGCGAGGGGCACGGACATGACGCTTGGCACCATTGCCGGAGTAATTGCGCTGCTCTCAACAGCAGGAACGCTTTATCTGATGTTCGGCGGTGTGCGGCCATTTACATCATTTCCATCGCAGTCAGCGTTTCCATCGCCTACAAAATCGCAGGTTAATTCCGGGGAGTCTTTACGCCTTCGACGTTCTGCTGATTTCCTTCGGTTGCAATTTTACATCCGTTCGGCGAACAAAAAATAAACGCCGGGGCCGAAGCAGAGCAGCATCACGGAAATGCCCGTGGCAATGCCCCAAAACGTTCCGACCGGCGCGCAACAATCATCGCGGCGGCGGGCGATGACATGGCTCGGCACGGCGACGATGAGTTCAAGGATGCTCCCGCGCAACAGCCAGCGCACGGCGCGCTTGATGAACGCGTCGGGTTCGTCCGATTTGGCGAAGCGATGGAAAATGAAAGCCCAGATGATCCAGAAAACCGACGTGTCAAGGAACAGACTGCAAAGGACACCGGGGCTGGTTATTTGACCGTTCTGGGCAAAAATTTTGTCAACATAGGCCAGCACGTCCAAACCATCGTCCTTGAAGATGGCGCAAAGGACCGAAAGGACGCCGGCGAAGCAGAGGCTGCCAAGGAAAAACGCGGTCACGACGACGGGGATTTTCAATTTGCGGCGTGACGGCAGTCGGCGTTCGGAAATGTCAATGGGCACGAGGAGCAACAGGACTTGTCCGGCGACCAGCACGGCCAGCCAGAGCCAGTAAGTCCATTGCAAATAAATTTCCGCAGCATCCTTGACGCCGGGGCCGCCCGCAGCGCCCCAGCGGAACGAAGCCAGGATGGCGGGAATGGTCAGCAATAGCAAAGCCAGCGCGTAAATCGCGACAGTGAGAACGGCCCAGCGTTTCATAAGATTTTTGGGATTGAGTCAGAAAGTCAAACACCGCGCCAGCGAAATCGGCGCGCAGAATAATTCCGCCGTGGGACGAGGCGAATCACGATAGTAGCGGGTTTTATGTATGTGGCGGCCGCAAGCAGAAAGACCGGCCAATGAATGTGAACCGAGCGACTCCGGCGCATGGCGCCACTCGGTAACGGTTTTCATACCTTAAAAATTCCTGTGAATGGAATGGGGGGCATCCCGTGCAACGGGGCCTGACGGCAAAACATAGTTGGTTTTTGCCAAAAAACTGCTGGCAGCGAAATGAATTTGCGGTTTATGATTTACGACGGCTGCGGGGACTGATAACCTTCCCGCTCCCTGTAATTTGGAAATGGCATAAAGCGCGCAGGACGCGCAAATGATTAAAAAATCTAGATCGTAAATTGTAATTGTATATGGAACCGCAAGCTGACATTGCACTGATTGGATTGGCCGTCATGGGCCAGAACCTTATCTTAAACATGAACGACCACGGCTTCACTGTCGTGGCTTACAACCGCACGGTGGAAAAAGTGGACCACTTCCTCGCCAACGAGGCGAAGGGAACGAAAGTTCTCGGTGCGCACTCCATCGCGGACATGGTCGCCAAGCTCAAAAAGCCGCGCCGCGTGATGATGCTCGTCAAGGCCGGCAAACCCGTGGACGAATTTATCGAGCAAATCATCCCGCACCTCGAAGCGGGCGACATCATCATTGACGGCGGCAATTCGCTGTTTGAGGACACGAACCGTCGCACGAAATATGTCGAGAGCAAGGGATTGCTTTACATCGGCACCGGCGTGAGCGGCGGCGAGGAAGGCGCACGGCACGGCCCCAGCATCATGCCCGGCGGTTCGCCCGCCGCGTGGCCGCACGTGAAGAATATTTTTCAAGGCGTTTCGGCGAAGGTCGAAGGCAATGTTCCCTGCTGCGACTGGGTCGGCGAAAATGGCGCCGGTCATTACGTCAAAATGGTCCACAACGGCATCGAATACGGCGACATGCAGTTGATTTGCGAGGCATACAACATCATGAAGAGCGGCCTCGGCATGACCGCGCCGGAGATGCACGAGGTTTTTGCCGAATGGAACAAGGGCGAACTGGATTCTTATCTGATTGAAATCACGCGCGACATCCTTGGCTACAAGGACACGGACGGTTTGCCGCTCGTGGACAAGATTCTCGACACCGCCGGCCAGAAGGGCACGGGCAAATGGACGGTGCAAAACAGCGCGGACTTGGGGATGCCCATCACGCTCATCGCCGAGGCGGTTTATTCGCGCTGCGTTTCCGCGCTGAAGGACGAGCGCGTGAAGGCGGCGAAGAAATTGAAAGGCCCGCGCCCGGCGCTGGCTGTCGCCAAGAAGGACGCGAAGAAAAAGGAATTCATCGCCAACATCCGCGACGCGCTTTACGCCTCGAAAATCATTTCCTACGCGCAGGGTTACATGCTCATGCGCGCGGCGGCGGCGGAATACAAATGGAACCTCAATTACGGCGGCATCGCGCTCATGTGGCGCGGCGGCTGCATCATCCGCTCGCGCTTCCTTGGCAAAATCAAGGAAGCCTACGACAAAAATCCGAAGCTGACGAACCTGCTGCTGGACGATTATTTCCGCGGCGAAATCAAACGCTGCCAGAAGGGCTGGCGCAACGTCGTGGCGTCGGCGGCCAAGAAGGGGATTCCGGCCCCGGCGTTCAGCACGGCGCTGGCGTTCTTCGACGGCTACCGCAATGCGCAACTGCCGGCGAACCTGCTACAGGCGCAGCGAGATTATTTCGGCGCGCACACCTACGAGCGCGTGGACAAGCCGCGTGGCGAGTTCTTCCACACGAACTGGACGGGCAGGGGCGGCACGACGGCGAGCAGCACATACACTGTGTAAACGGTGTACGCTGAAGATTCAAAGGCGCGGAGAAATCCGCGCCTTTTCTTTTTTCTCCTCGCAAAGATTTTTGGACTTCGCCAGCTTGTCTGCTCGAAGGTTAATGCGGCGTCGAATCAACTGGCAATGACCGTTCCCGATTCAAACGAATTTCCGGCTGGCAATCGCCATTGGCCGGACGGGAAATGGATGTGTTGGAGCGGCCCGCTGGCGGTGGCGGCGGTTTTCGTCTTGATGGCCGCGCTTTCGTGGCGCAAATGGGCGGACGTCGTCATTGATTACGGCAGCCAATTATACGTGCCGTGGCGGCTGGCCAGCGGCGCGGTTCTTTATCATGATTTGATTTACGAGCCCGGCGGGCCGTTTTCACAATACTTCAACGCGTTGCTCTTCCGGATTTTTGGCGTTTCATTCACCACGCTGATTTTGGCCAACTTGACTTTCACCGCCGGAATGTTGGTCTTGATTTATCGCCGGTTCCAGCGGGTGGCGGATTCGTGGACGGCGACAACCATTTGTCTGGCCATTGTCCTGGTCTTCGCGTTCGGCCGATTCGACATGGGCAATTACAATTATGTGGCGCCCTATTCCAATGAGGCGCTGCACGGATTGATTTTGTCCATTTTGGTTTTGGTGTTTTTGACGAACTGGCTGGAGACAAACCGTTGGCGCGACATTCTGGGAGCCAGCTTGTGCTACGGCCTCGTGTTCCTGACCAAGCCGGATATTTTTCTGGCGATTTCCAGCGGTTTGATGGCGGCCATTTTTCTCGCCAGAAGAAACGCCGGCAGCCTTTGGAAATTCCTGGGAATTTTCGGAGCCGCGGCGCTGGTTGGTCCGCTGTTTTTTTTGATTTACTTTCTTCGTCATGAAAACATGGCTGCCAGCGTCCAATCAATGGCTTTTGCCTGGGTGCCTCTGACCAAAGGAGTGACAAACCAATACTTCTATCGTCGCGATCTGGGATTGGACACCCCTTTTTTTCATTTGCGCCAGATGCTGGTTCAATTCCTCGTTATCGCCGGCGTGACCGTGTTTTACGCCGCCGCCTTTCGTGCGGTGGCCAGGCAGAAGCAGGACTTGGAAAAAATCCAGCGGAGGGCGATGCTGGTTCTGGCGCCGTTGGTGTTGACTTTGATTTACGCGTATGCCTGGCTTCAATCAGGCGAAACACTTTCAGATTTGTCATCGTCATTTGGTGTCCTGCTGGCATGCTTTTGGATTTTAGCCACCGCCTTCATGGCATCACTAATTGTCGTCGCCACGCGTTTGAAATTGAATTTTGGCGGATCACCGTGGATCGTCGGGCTGATACTTGTTTTGCCCCTCTTGTCCTTGGTTTACTGGTTCAAATGGCTTGACTGCGGAGCTTCGCTTCCGTTGATGAGTTTGACGGCCTGCATTTTCATTTTTGGGAATTACAAGACGTTGAACGAGGAACCTAGATTGATTTTTCCGATGTTGTGGAGCGTGTTTGCGCTGGTGTTGCTGTCGAAAATGGGACTGTTCTGCCAGATTCAAAATTACGGTTTTGTGCTGGCGATGCCGGCGTTTGTCGGCGCGATTTATCTCTTGCACTGGCTGCTGCCGTTGTGGCTGGAAAAACGCGGCATCGACCGGCGCGCTTTTCGCTGGCTGGTTTGGGTGGTGTTGATGTGCGGCTGTGTCCAGTTGGCCCGGCAAGCTGCCGGCAATTATAAAAACATCAACTACGTGGTTGGCAGCGGCGGTGACGAAATCAAAACCGCCGACTCGCCTTCCGACCACCGCGGGCCTGACATTGAGATGGCAATCCTGTGGATGAAAACGAATATGCCGCCGGACGCCACGCTTGCCGTTCTGCCGGAGGGAACGATGATTAATTACCTGTGCCGCCGCGTGAATTCCACCGGCTGTCTGGCCTGGAGTCCTGCCGAACTGGGAACATTTGGTCAAACGAACCTGATCGCCAGATTCGAGGAACACAGCCCGGATTATGTCATGCTGCTTCACCGTCCGAGTAGGGAATTTGGACTGGACTACTTTGGCCAGCAGCCTGAATTTGGCCGGGAATTGGTGCAATGGGTCCGGAAAAATTATGACCTTGTTTTTCAAGTGGGCGACACACCGCTGCAAGGCTCCCCGTTGAATCAGCCGCCCGGCTACTTTGGTTTGCAAATTCTGAAACGCCATTCAGCCGCGCAGGCGAAATCAAACGCCAATTAGAGCGGACAATTTCTCACCGGCATGATCGGCGGCAGCGGCGCTACGTTTGCCGGCAAGCGGGTGGCCCGGCGGCAGCGCCAGCAGCAGTTCCTAGAAGAATAATGCTTTCACTTCCAGCCGCTCGTCCTGAATGGGCTGCTGGCGAGAACCAAGTCAATTCCATAGCCAAAGGAAAAAAATATTTCAACAATAGCCCACAAAGTGTTTCAATAGACGAAACAAGCAACAACCAAAATTTATTTTATGAGCGCAAAACCGGAAACTATGTCAACCGAAGCCAAATGCCCGTTCCACCACGGCGCCGCCGTTGGCGGCACCACGAACCAAGACTGGTGGCCGAACCGCTTGAAGCTCGAACTCCTGCACCAGCATTCCTGCAAGTCCAGTCCCATGGGCAAGGACTTCAACTACGCGAAGGAGTTCAAGAGCCTCGACCTAGCGGCGGTGAAGAAAGATCTCGCGGCGCTGATGACCGACTCGCAGGACTGGTGGCCGGCCGACTTCGGCCACTACGGCGGTCTGTTCATTCGCATGGCGTGGCACGCCGCCGGCACCTACCGCACCGGTGACGGCCGCGGCGGCGCCGGCCGGGGCCAGCAGCGTTTCGCGCCGGTCAACAGTTGGCCGGACAACGTCAGCCTGGACAAGGCGCGTCGCCTGCTCTGGCCGATCAAGCAGAAGTATGGCCGGAAAATTTCGTGGGGCGACCTGATGATCCTCGCCGGGAACGTCGCCTTGGAAACGATGGGCTTCAAGACGTTCGGTTTCGGCGGCGGTCGTGAGGACGTCTGGGAGCCGGATCAGGACGTTTATTGGGGTGCAGAAAAGAAGTGGCTGGACGACAAGCGCTATTCCGGCGAACGGGACCTCGAAAACCCGCTTGCCGCCGTGCAAATGGGACTGATTTACGTCAATCCTGAAGGCCCGAACGGCAAGCCGGACCCGGTCGCCGCTGCGGTGGACATTCGCGAAACTTTCAAGCGCATGGCAATGAACGACGAGGAGACGGTGGCGCTCATCGCCGGCGGCCACACCTTCGGCAAGACCCACGGCGCGGGTCCCGCATCCCATGTCGGGCCGGAGCCGGAAGCGGCCGGCCTCGAACAGCAGGGCTTGGGCTGGAAGAGCAGCTTTGGCTCCGGCAAAGGCGGTGACGCGATCACCAGCGGCCTGGAAGTCACCTGGACGCAGACGCCGACGAAGTGGAGCAATTATTTCTTCGAGAATCTTTTCGGCTACGAATGGGAACTGACCAAAAGCCCGGCCGGCGCGCATCAATGGGTCGCCAAGGGAGCCGAAGCGACGGTTCCGGACGCGCACGATCCGTCGAAGAAACGTCTGCCAACCATGCTGACCACCGACTTGTCGCTGCGTTTCGATCCGGCTTACGAAAAAATCTCGCGGCGCTTCCTAGCGAATCCGGATCAGTTCGCGGACGCGTTCGCCCGCGCGTGGTTCAAGCTGACGCACCGCGACATGGGGCCGCGCGCGCGCTATCTCGGACCGGAGGTTCCGAAAGAAGAACTCATCTGGCAGGATCCCATTCCCGCGTTGAATCACAAATTGATTGGCGAGAAGGAAATCGCCTCCTTGAAGGCGAAGATACTCGCGTCGGGCTTGTCCGTTTCGCAACTGGTTTCCACCGCGTGGGCGTCGGCGTCCACCTTCCGCGGCTCTGACAAGCGCGGCGGCGCGAACGGCGCGCGCATTCGCCTCGCGCCGCAAAAGGATTGGGTAGTCAACCAGCCGAAACAACTCGCGAAGGTGCTGAAGACGCTCGGCGGCATCCAAGCCGCATTCAACCAGACGGCCAAAGGCGGCAAGAAAGTCTCGCTGGCCGACCTGATTGTTCTGGCCGGTTGCACCGGCGTTGAGCAAGCCGCCAAAAATGCCGGCGTCAAAGTCACGGTTCCGTTTATACCGGGACGCATGGACGCCTCGGCGGAACAGACTGATGTTGAATCCTTCGCCGTACTCGAACCCATCGCCGACGGCTTCCGCAATTATCTCAAAGGCAAATACACCATCCCCGCCGAAGCGCTGCTGGTGGACAAGGCGCAATTACTCACCCTGACCGCGCCTGAAATGACGGTGCTCATCAGCGGCATGCGCGCCTTGAAAACAAACTTCGACGGGTCGAAACACGGCGTCTTCACCAAACGACCGGAAACGCTGACCAACGACTTCTTCGTGAACCTGCTCGACATGGGCACGGAGTGGAAACCCGTCTCGCAAGACGCGGATGTGTTTGAAGGCCGCGACCGCAAGACGGGTGCGGTCAAATGGACCGGCACGCGCGTGGACCTCGTCTTCGGCTCCAACTCCCAACTCCGCGCCCTGGCGGAAGTTTACGGAAGCTCGGAGGCGCAGAAGAAGTTCGTTCACGACTTTGTCGCGGCCTGGAACAAGGTGATGAACCTCGACCGCTTCGACCTCGCCAACCATTGAGCCTGGGCGGACTTTTTCCCCAAATAAAAAATTTCAATTCATGCCGCCGGCCAGTTTTCTCCGCGAAACGACCGGCGGCGTTTTGCTTTCGGTAAAGCTCCAGCCGCGCGCGTCGAAAAATGAAATCGGCGAACCGCTCGGCGGCGAGTTGAAAATCAAAGTCACCGCCCCGCCCGTTGATTCGGCGGCGAACGAGGCGCTGCTGGAATTGCTCGCGGAAAAACTGGATTGCGCCCGCAGCCGGATTGAACTCGTCCGCGGCCAAAAATCGCGGCACAAAATTTTGAAGCTTCACGGATTGTCGGCGGCGGAAATCCTCAAAAAGTTCGCGTAAAAAAGTTCAAAATTTCGAGATGGCTGCTTGAACAATTGCCGCAAAAAGGAGAAGCTGCCTTTATGCGGCTGGTTGTCGTTTCAAATCGGTTGCCGTTCACGGTCTCGTTCAAGGAAGGCGCGCCGCGGTTCAGCCCCAGCGCCGGCGGATTGACGACCGGCTTGTGGAGTTATCTGGATTCCAAGGCGCTGGACGGCGCGGAACAACTGGACTTTCTGTGGATGGGCTGGCCCGGCGCGAGCGTTCCGCCCGAACACGAGGCGGCGGTGCGCGCTTATGGCGAGCAGCAATTCAAGTCCAGTCCGGTCTTTTTGCCGGAAGAAAGCATGGACCGTTTTTATCTCGGATTCTGCAACAAGACCATCTGGCCGTTGTTCCACTATTTTCCGATGCTGACGCACTACGAGGAGGAAAACTGGGAGGAATACCGGCACGTCAACCGCGTCTTCGGCGAGGCGGTGGTCAACGCGCTGCGCCCGGACGACGTGCTGTGGATTCACGATTACCATTTGATGCTATTGCCGAAACTCGTGCGCGAAAAATTTCCGGAAATGCCCATCGGCTTTTTCCTGCACATCCCGTTTCCGTCCTGGGAAGTTTTCCGGATGCTGCCGCGGCCGTGGCGCGAGGAAATCATCGAAGGATTGCTCGGCTGCAGCCTGATTGGTTTTCACACGCACGATTACGTCCGGGATTTTCTCACCTCGGTGCTGCGCACGTCCGGCTACGAACATCAACTCGGCAGCCTGACGTTGCGCGACCGCGCGGTGGAGGTGGACACATTTCCGATGGGCGTGGAGTTTGACCGGTTCGCGCGGGCGGCGGCGTCCAAGGAAACCGGGTTGCGCGTGGACGAATTGCGCCAGAAATGCGTCGGGCAGAAAGTCATTTTTTCCGTGGACCGGCTGGATTACACAAAAGGCCTCATCAACCGGCTGCGCGGCTACGAATTGTTTTTGAAAAACAATCCGCAATGGCACGGCAAGGTCGTGTTCATCATTTCCGTCGCGCCGTCGCGCATTGGCGTGGACAGTTACCAGGCAATGAAATTGGAATTGGAACAAACGGTCGGCCGCATCGTCGGCGATTTTGGCAACGTCCATTGGACGCCGCTGGTTTATCAATTCCGCCTGCTTACGTTCGATGAAATTGTCCCGCTCTATCGCCTGTGCGACGTCGCGCTCATCACACCGTTGCGCGACGGCATGAATCTGGTGGCGAAGGAATTCATCGCGTCGCGTCCCGACCTCGGCGGCGTTTTGATTTTGAGCGAAATGGCCGGCGCGGCCAAGGAAATGGGCGAGGCGCTCATCATCAACCCGTTTCATCGCGAAGATTTTGCGAAGGCGCTGGAACAAGCGCTGACGATGCCGGTCGAGGAACAAGTCTGGCGCAACCAGCATTTGCAGGAGCGTCTCCGCCGCTACAACGTTGTCCGCTGGGCGGATGATTTTGTGCAGGCGCTGCTCTCCACACAAAAAACCGAGGCTGCCCGACGCGCGCGGCTGCTCACCGGCAAGGCGTATTCCGGCATGGTCCAGCAATACCGCGCCGCCGCGCACCGCGCGCTGCTCCTGGATTACGACGGCACGCTCGTGCCTTTCGCCGCGAAACCGGAGCTGGCGCAGCCGGATGCGGAACTCATTGAAACCCTCACCAAACTCGGTTCCGACCCGGCGAACCAGTTGACCATCATCAGCGGCCGGCCGCGCCGCACGCTGGAGGAATGGTTCGGCAAGCTGCCGATTTCCCTTATCGCCGAGCACGGCGTCTGGCTGCGGCATCAAGGCGCGGATTGGCGGATGTTGAAGACCATGAGCGCGGACTGGAAGGAGCGCGTGCGACCGATTCTCCAGCTTTACGTGGACCGGCTGCCCGGCGCGCTGCTGGAGGAAAAGGAATTTTCGCTCGCGTGGCATTACCGCCGCACCGACCCGGAACTGGCCTCGGTCCGCGCCAAGGAATTGCTCGACGATCTGGCCGGCTACACGCGGAACATTGACGTGCAGGTCTTCGAGGGCAACAAGGTGATTGAAGTCCGCAACACCGGCGTCAACAAGGGCACGGCGGCGCAGGAATGGCTCAAGGAGCACGCGCCGGATTTCATTCTCGGCGTCGGCGACGACTGGACGGACGAGGACTTGTTCCGCGCGCTGCCGGCGACCGCCTTCTCGGTCCGCGTGGGCGTGGCGAACACGGCGGCGCGGTATTATTTGACCAGTCCGCTGGTCGTGCGGCGGATGCTGCGGGAATTGGGCGAGGGAAAAAACCACGGTCCGGCGACAACCACGTAAAAAATTATGTCCGCTCCAAATTCCAACCGCGAAAATCTCGACCACGACCCGTTCTGGTATAAGACCGGCGTCATTTATGAAGTCCATGTCCGCGCCTTTTACGATTCGGACGGCGACGGCGCGGGCGATTTCCGCGGGCTGACGGAGAAGCTGGATTACATCAAGGACCTCGGCGTGACGGCGATCTGGCTGCTGCCGTTTTATCCGTCGCCGCTGCGCGACGACGGCTACGACATCGCCGATTATTTCAAGATTCATCCGATGTATGGCACGCTCGGCGATTTCAAGACGTTTTTGCGCGAGGCGCACCGGCGCGGGTTGCGCGTCATCACGGAGATGGTTTTGAACCACACGTCCGACCAGCATCCGTGGTTTCAGCGTTCGCGCCGCGCCAGGCCCGGCAGCCGATGGCGGAATTATTACGTCTGGAACGACGACCCGCGCAAATACGCGGAGGCTTACATCATCTTCAAGGATGTGGAGACTTCCAACTGGACGTGGGACCCGCTGGCGAAGGCGTATTTCTGGCACCGTTTTTTTTCGCACCAGCCGGATTTGAACTACGACAATCCCGAAATCCACGAGATGATGTTCAAGGTGGTGGATTTCTGGCTGGACCTCGGCGTGGACGGGATGCGGCTGGACGCCGTGCCGTATCTTTACGAGCGCGAGGGGACGGGCTGCGAAAATCTGCCGGAGACGCACGCGTTCCTCAAATCGCTCCGCGCGCACGTGGACGAAAAATACGGCGACCGGATGCTGCTGGCCGAGGCGAACCAATGGCCGGAAACCGCCGTGACTTATTTCGGCCAGGGACGCGGCGATGAATGTCACATGGCGTTTCATTTTCCGCTGATGCCGCGATTGTTCATGGCGCTGCGGATGGAGGACAGTCTGCCGATCGTGGACATTTTGGAGCAAACGCCGCCGATTCCCGAAACGAGCCAGTGGGCGCTGTTTTTGCGCAATCACGACGAGTTGACGCTCTCGATGGTCACGGACGAGGAGCGCGATTTCATGTTTCGGATGTATGCGCAGGCGCATCAGGCGCGGCTTTACCTCGGCATCCGCCGCCGGCTCGCGCCGTTGCTGAACAACGACCGCAAGAGCATTGAATTGTTGAACGCGCTGCTCTTTTCGCTGCCGGGGACGCCGGTGCTTTATTACGGCGACGAAATCGGCATCGGCGAAAACATTTATCTCGGCGACCGCAACGGCGTCCGCACGCCGATGCAATGGAGTCCGGACAAGAACGCCGGCTTTTCGCGCGCGAATCCGCAGAGCCTTTACCTGCCGATTATCCTTGACCCGAGTTACCATTACGAAGCGGTCAACGTGGAGGTGCAACTCGCCAATCCGCACTCGCTGCTCTGGTGGATGCGCCGGCTGCTCGCGTTGCGCAAACGCTGGCGCTCTCTCGGCGAGGGCAAGTGCGAATTTCTTCATCCCGACAACCGCAAGGTGCTCGCCTACGTGCTGCGCCACGAAAATGAAACGCTGCTCGTGGTCGCCAATTTGTCGCGCTTCGTGCAATCGGTGGAACTGGATTTGTCCGCGTTCAAACAGCTTGTGCCGGTTGAATTGTTCGGGCGCGCGGAATTTCCCGTCATCGGCGACAGGCCGTATTTTCTTTCGCTCGGGCCGCATTCTTTTTTCTGGTTCTCGCTGGAGGCAAAACCCGTTCACGCGGCGGTCGTGCCGGTTTCGGAATTGCGCGCCGAGCTTCCGGTGCTGGTCGTCGAAGGCGAGTGGGAGAGAGTTTTCAGCGGCCGGAACAAAACACGGCTGGAATTGATTCTTCCGCCGCATTTGAAACTGCAACGCTGGTTTGCCGGCCGGAACCGAAGCGTCAAATCGGTCACGATTCGGGAAATAATTCATCTGCCGTTCAACGGCGGAAGTTCCGCCCGCCTCAGTTTGCTGCAAGTGGATTACGCCGCCGGCGACGTGGATTTTTACACGCTGCCGCTCGCGTTCGCCACGGACGCCGAAGCCAAGCAATTGCGCGAATCCTCGCCGCAACTGGTCATCGCGGAATTGCAGGCGGCGGGCGGCGCGCAAAACGGCATTTTGTATGAAGCCACCGGCAGCCAGGCTTTTTGCCGGGCACTGATGGAATTGATTCTGAACCGCCGCCGGCTCAAGGGCGCGCATGGCGAGGTTGAATCCGCGCGCACGCACGCGCTCCGCCAGATTTTCGGCGAAGCGGCCCTGCCGGAACCGGCGTTGTTGAAGACTGACCAAAGCCACACTTCGATTCTTTTCGGCGACAAGGTCATTTTGAAATTGTTCCGCCAGTTTGACTGGGGGATTAATCCTGAACTGGAAATCGGACAGTTTCTGACGGAGAAAAATTTTCTGCAAAGCAAGCCGCTGACCGGTTCGCTGGAATACATTGACGTTCAAAACACGCGGACGACCCTGGCCGTCGTCAACGACTACATCCCGGAAGGCAAAAACGCCTGGGATTACACGCTGGACGCTTTGGGCCGTTTTTACGAGCGCGTCACCACGTCCAGCGCGCAGGGAATTTCGGCGCCGATGGTTTCCGCCGATCCGCTGAAAATTTTCGGGCAGGAAGTTCCTGCCGCCATGCTGGAGAACATCGGCGCTTATATTGAGTCCGCACGGCTGCTCGGCGCGCGCGCCGCCGAACTGCATCTCGCGCTCGCGTCGGAAACGGAGGACCAAAATTTCGCGTCCGAGCCGTTCACATCGTATTACCAGCGCTCGCTTTTTCAATCCATGCGCAATCTGGCCGTCGAAAGTCTCTGGCAACTGCGGAGACAGCTCAAAACCCTGCCGCCGGAGATTTTGCCTTTGGCCCAGCGGGCCGTGGAATTGAAACCGGCCGTCATCCAGCAGTTCCGCCAGTTGTTCGAGCATCGCATCGCCGCGAAGCGCATCCGCATCCACGGCAATTTGCAGCTTGGCGAGACGCTCTGGACCGGCAAGGATTTTGTGTTTCTCGATTTTGAAGGCAGCACCGGGACGCCCATCAGCGAGCGCAGCATCAAACGTTCGCCGTTGCGGGATGTGGTGGACATGGTCCGCTCGTTTCATCACGCCGCCCGCGCCGGCCTGTTCCAGCACATCGAACGCGGCAATGTTCAACAGCCGCAATTCGAGCCGTGGGTGCGGTATTGGAGCGATGGTGTGAGCGCGGTGTTTTTGAAGGCGTATTTCGAGCGGCTCGGCAAATCCGATCTTTTTCCCGCCGGCGAAACGGAACTGCGTGCGATGCTCCAGGCTTATCTGCTCAATCAAATGCTCACGGAATTGAACGAAGAATTGAATGCCGGTTCGGCCAAACTGAAAATTCTGCTGCAAGACATTTTCCATTTGCTGGGCGACCCTGCCGACCGCGCCGCTTTGAAGGCAGCGGCGCACCCAGCGAAACCCGCAACCTGACCTGACAAAGAATAAACGATGAATGGACATAATTATCTCGACGAGCTGGCCGTCAATCTGGCCGTGCTGTTCTCCAATGCAATGAAAAGCCTCTTTGGAACGGGCGCTTCCCATCCTGTGCTCGGCCCCGTCACCTGGGCGGACTTGGGCGCGTCGGCATGTTTGATTTTGCTCATTATGCTGGCGCACGCGCTGGCCGCCGCCGTGCTCCGCCGCAAAACCAAAGAGGCGAAGGCGGACGCAAAGGAATTGAAGCATCATTTCTTCGGCGCGCTGGGCAAGCCGCTCTATCTTCTGATCTGGGTTTATGGCATTTACCTCGCCGCCACGCCGCTGCTGTTGAAACTTCCGGCGGCGGACGAGTCCGATGTGCGCGGATTTTTTGACCGGCTGTTCGACCTCGGCGTGTTTACAGTTTTGTTCTGGCTGTTTTTCCGGTTCACCTATGTCCTCGAAGCGCGTCTGGCGGCATGGGCCGCAAAAACCGAAAGCAAACTGGACGATCTGTTTGTGCCGCTGATAGGAAAAAGCCTGCGCGTCATCGTGCCGGTGGTGGGAATTATTTTTGCGCTGCCGGTCCTCGACTTGTCGCCGGAATATGCCGGGGTGCTGGCCAAGGGCAGCAGCATTCTCCTGATTGTGGCGGTGGCGCTGATTTTATTTCAGGCGGTCAACCTTGGCGAAAAAGTTGTTCTGACCGAATACGACATCACGGTGTCGGACAATCTTCAGGCGCGAAAGATTTATACGCAGATTCACGTCATCAGCAAAACGCTTTACGTCATCATCGGTCTCTTCACCGTCGCGTCGGTTTTAATGCTGTTCGCGGAAGTGCGCCAACTGGGCACAAGCATTCTGGCTTCGGCGGGCGTGGTCGGCGTTATTCTTGGTTTCGCGGCGCAAAAGACCATCTCCAATTTGTTTGCCGGCTTTCAACTCGCCATGACACAACCCATCCGGCTGGACGACGTGGTCATCGTCGAAGGTGAATGGGGCCGCGTCGAGGAAATCACGCTGACCTACGTCATCATCCACATCTGGGACGACCGCCGGCTCGTCGTGCCGTTGAGTTATTTCATCGAGCAGCCGTTTCAGAACTGGACGCGCGCGTCCGCCCAACTGCTCGGCTCGGTCTTTGTCTGGGTGGATTATTCGCTGCCGCTCGACGAGATTCGCAAGGCACTTAAGGAAATCATCGAACCGCATCCGCTTTGGGACAAGCGCTTCTGGAACTTGCAGGTGACCGACGCCAGCGAAAAGACGATGCAAATCCGCGTGCTGGCCACGTCCGCCGATTCCTCGAAGTCATGGGATTTGCGCTGCGCCATCCGGGAGCAGCTCATCGCCTACATCCAGAAACATCATCCGCAAAGCCTGCCGCGATTCCGCGCGGAAGTCGGCGGCGCGGACGCCGGCGTGTTGTCGAAACTGTGAAGCCGCAAAATTTCACGGATAAATCGGTTTCAGTCCTCGTCAAATTTCCGTTTAACGAGCGCTTCAATTTCGGCAATCGCCTGGGTCGCATCGGCGCCTTCGGCGTGGATGGTCAGCTTGCTGCCGGGGCCGGCGGCGAGCATCATCAGGCCCATGATGCTTTTGCCATTGATTTTTTCGCCATCTTTTTCCACGAAGATGTCGCAAGCGAAACGGTTGGCGGTCTTGACAAAAAGCGCGGCCGGCCGGGCGTGGATGCCCAGCTTGTTCAAAACTGTCAGTTCTTTTGAAAAGACGTTGCCGTCCGCTTTTTTGGCGCTCATTGGTTTGCTCATGCTACATTAAACGATGCGGGACGAATTGCCACTGAATTTTTATCGCGGCGGCGGCTGGCTCATGTGCGCAATCAGGCGGTCGTTCAATTCCTGTGCGGCGTTCTGGCCGGACATTTTCAACTTGGTCTGATACGCGGCGACTTCGACGAGTCGCGCCAGATCGCGTCCCGGTCGCACGGGAATCGTGATGTGCGGAATGTCCACGCCGAGGATTTTCACAAACTCCTGTTCCAAGCCGACACGATCCACGTCTTCCACGTCGTCCCATGCCTTGAGCGTGACAACGAGGTCAAGGGTTTTGTCTTTGCGGACACTTTTGACGCCGAACATGGCGGCGACATTGATAATGCCAATGCCACGAATTTCCATATGGTTGCGTGTCAAATCCGATCCGGAGCCCATCACGTTGTGGCCGCCGACGAGGGTGACTTTCGTTACGTCATCGGACACGAGGCTGTAGCCGCGTTCGATGAGGGCGAGGACGGCCTCGCTTTTGCCGATGCCGCTGTCGCCACGGATCATCACGCCCACGCCGAGGATGTCCACCATGCTGCCGATTTCCGTGCCGCGCGGGGCGAACAACGATTCCAATTCCAACGTGGCGTGGTTGATGAATTTCATCGTTACCAGCGGACTTTGAAAAACCGGCACGCCCGCTTTTTCCGCGGCTTCCAGAAATTCCTTGTCTGGTTTCAAGCCCCGACTGAACACGACGCACGGGATTTTGTAGGCAAAAAAATCGGCGTAACGCGCCGCGCGTTCCTCGCGTGAAAGCGACCGCAGATAAAATACCTCCGCGTGGCCGAAAACTTGAACGCGTTTGTAGGCGAAGTAGCGCGTGAACCCGCTTAACGCAAGCCCGGGCCGGTTGACCGTTGGCTCGCGGATGATGCGATGCAGGCCGCGCCCGTCCGCCAGCAACCGCATTTGCAGCGCGGCGGCATATTCCTTGAAAAACCGTTCAACCGTGATTGACGGGCGATGCGCCATATCCATTAAAATTGCAATTACGATTATGATTACGAGAAAAATTCTTAATCAAGATCATAATCCTGATCCCAATTCCATTCATAAATTAAACTCCGGCCCTAGGTAAATTTCCCGCGCCTTCGGGTCAATAATCATGTTTGGCCCGTCGCCTTCATACACCACTTCGCCCTTGTGAATCAAGTAGGCGCGATCCACCAGCTTCAACGTTTCGCGGGCGTCGTGGTCGGTCAAAAGTATTCCCAATCCGCGATCCTTCAGCCGGCGAATGATCTTGGCCACCTCATATTTCGCAATGGGATCAATCCCGGCAAACGGCTCGTCCAGCAGCATCAGCTTTGGACTGGTCACCAGCGCGCGTGTGATTTCCAGCCGCCGCTTTTCGCCGCCGCTCAATTGATACGCCTTGCTTTTGGCGATAGGCGTCAAATCAAGTTCATCCAGCAAATATTTCAGCCGCACTGCGCGCTCGTCGTGCGATAATTTGCACGTTTCCAAAATCGCCAGAATATTTTCAGCGACGGTGAGCTTGCGGAACACCGACGGCTCCTGCGTCAAATAGCCGATGCCCAGCCGCGCACGTTTGTGCATCGGCAGCCGCGCGATATCGCGCCCGGAAAATTTCACCGCGCCTTCGTCCGGCTTTACGACGCCGACAATCATGTTGAACGTCGTCGTCTTGCCCGCGCCATTCGGGCCGAGCAGCCCGACGATTTCGCCCACGCGCACGTTGACGGAAACGCCATCCACCACGCGCCGGCTGCCGTATTCCTTCACCAGCTTTTCCGTCGCGAGCAGCAGGCCATTGGATTGGGGCGCGGTCGTTTCCATTGGAAATTATTTTATCAACGGCAAATTTGTCTCCCCTTTGAGGCTTTCCAAGCCTTGCGGAAAAATCATCGTCTCATTCGTTGCAAAAAAACCTATTTCGGGATTCCAGCCGAGCGGTTCGCCGATGATGATCGCGTTATGGGCGATTTTTGCTCTTGCATGACCCGTGAATATGGCCGTTTCATTCGTCATTCCGTTTTCCACACTGTAATCATAAATCGCCTTGTCGCATGTCACGTGATTGGTCTGGCCTTCGTCCGTGAAATCAATCACCACATTTGTCTCGGCGACGATGTGGTCCGGGCGCCCGCCGGACGGCGGCAGGCTGGCGGTGATCAATTCGCAGGTCAACTTCATCTGCGGATCTTCCACGCGCACGTCGCCGCGATAAACCGCCGTGCGCGTGTTCATATTAAAATTCACGCTGTGCGAACTGATGATCGTCACATTGGTGGTCGCATCCAAATTCGTCTGCGCGTGGACATTCAGGGCGCCGTTCGTGGCGATGAGAATGCTGGCAATCAAGGTTTTCACGTTGTTGGAGATGGTGAGCAAGGAATCACTTCGCCGCCACAAAAAACCATCGCCTTCGACGCGGGTTTTTCCGTCGCCCGACGCCAGTTGCAAATGACCGGACGAACTGGCCGTGCCGTTCGGCGCATCATAAACACAATCCGGCGCCTCCGCGATGAATTGAGTCCGGCCACTCACGGCGAATGTTTCGAGCTTGAGTTGTTTGAATGCGATCAGCCCGTTTTCTAGTGGTTCCGCGTCCGCGCCGGTCAACCGCGTCTTCATCTGCGTTGGATTCGTCGGTCCGTAGTATTCGATGGAAGTAAAATTCTGTTTTCGACCGGCGTTGTCCTGCGGCGCGGGAGCATCAACTGCGGCGACGCCCGGCTTCTTGCAGCCGGCCAGCAGCATCGCGCCCGCCATCAGGAGCATTTGCGCGCATTTCAATTTCATTGGCGATAAACCGCGATGACCGGCTCCCATTTGCCCTGCGCCCGTAAAATCATTTCAATCGTTTCTCGCACCGCGCCGCGCCCGCCCGTCGCGCCCGTCACAAAATCCGCCGCCGCCTTCACCTGCGGTCGCGCATCAGCCACCGCCACACCGAGGCCGGCACGCGTCAGCGGCCCCAAATCCACCACGTCGTCGCCAACAAAACAGACTTCTTCCCAGCTGATTTTTTCCTGCGCCAGCAATTTTTCAATCGCGCCGGTCTTGCTCAAGCGATCGCCCTGCTGGACGAGGAAATGGATTTTCAGTTCTTTCGCGCGCATTTTGGTCGCCAGCGAAGGCCGCGCCGAGACCCAGCCGATTTTCAAACCCGCGCGGCGCAGCAGCACCAGGCCGAGGCCGTCCCGAATGTCGAAGCGTTTGAACTCGCGTTCGCCGCCGATGAAAATCGAGCCGTCGGTCAAAACGCCGTCCACGTCGCAGAGGAAAAGCCGGATGGCTTTCAGACGAGAGACGAGGGACGAGCGTCGGGAACTTTTCCGGCGCTCGACGCTAGACCCTCGACTCTCGACTTTCCTGGGCATCAGTGGGCGGCGTTAAAGATTTTCAGCAGGCTTTTGAGCAGCGCGGGCATTTCCGTGAGCGGAATCATGTTAGGCCCGTCGCTCAAGGCGCGTTCGGGCCGCGGATGAGTTTCAATGAACAGGCCGTTCGCACCCGCCGCCAGCGCCGCGCGCGCGAGCACCGGAGCAAATTCGCGCTGGCCCGCCGATTTGTCGCCGCCGCCGCCGGGCAATTGCACGGAATGAGTCGCGTCGAACACAACCGGAAAGCCGAACGATTTCAAAATCGGAATCGCCCTCATGTCGGCGACGAGATTGTTGTAGCCAAACGTCGTGCCGCGCTCGGTCAAAAGGATTTTTTTCGCGCCGGCGAACTGCGCCTTTTCCGCGACTTGTCCCATTTCCTGTGGCGAAAGAAACTGGCCTTTTTTGAGATTCACAATTTTACCCGTTGTGGCGGCGGCGTGAATCAAATCCGTCTGGCGGCAAAGAAACGCCGGGATTTGCAAAATATCCACGGCTTTGGCAGCCATGGCGGCCTGGGCTTCGCTGTGGATGTCCGTCAAAACTGGCAGTTCGAATTCCGCGCGGACTTTGGCGAGGATTTCCAGCCCGCGATTGACGCCGACGCCGCGAAAGGATTTGTCCGAAGTGCGGTTTGCCTTGTCAAAACTGGCTTTGAAAACGCAGAAAACATCCAGCGCGTCGCAAGTTTTCTTCAGCGCAGCGGCGACTTGCAGGCACAGCTTTTCGCTTTCAATCACGCACGGTCCGGCGATGAGCAACAACCGGCGCGAAGAATTGAGGTTTTTCCAGATGGCTGCGTCGTTGAGCACACGCAAGTTTTAGCAATAAAACAGTTGAAAGTAAATGGTGCTCAAATCACCGTCCCATGCGGGATGACGGCGTTTTTGGGGATGATGACGATGCCGTCGCGGATGTAGTAAAGCTCGTGGTCAACGTTCTCGGGTTTGCCGGCGGGTGAAACGATCACGTTGTTGCCGATGCGCGTATTCTTATCAATGATGGCGTTCTCGATTTTGCAGTGCTCGCCGATGCCCACGCGCGGTTTGCCTTCGGCTTCGTGGAATTTTACTGATTCTTCCGATTCGTAATAATCGCTTCCCAGCGTGACCACGCGGTTCAGTTCCGTTCCCTCGCCGACGATGGTGCGCAGGCCCACGATGGAATTTTTGATGCGGGCGCGGTTGAGGATGCAGCCGTCGGAAATCACGGCGTGGTCAATTTCCGCGCCGTTGATTTTCGAGCCGGGCAAAAAGCGCGGTCGGGAAAAGATGGGCGCGGCCATGTCGAAGAAATTGAAGCGCGGCAGTTCGGAAACCAGATCGAGGTTCGCCTCGAAAAACGAGCGGATGGTGCCGATGTCCTCCCAATAGTCCTGGAAAATATAGGAGCAGACGCGGTGCGTGTTGATGGCGTGCGGAATGATGTGCTTGCCGAAATCGGACAACGGATTGTCGAGCAGATTGCAGATGAGATGGCGGTTGAAAACGTAAATACCCATCGAGCCGAGGAATTTGTCGCCATCGCCCTGAATGCCCATTTTCTGAATCCACTCCGGCGGCAGGCGCAATGAGTCAAGCACCGCCGGATCCTTTGGCTTTTCCACAAAGCGCGTAATGCGCCGGTCCTCGGCCATTTGCATGATGCCGAAGGACTGGGCTTCCACGCGCCCGACGGGAATGGTCGCGACGGTGATGTCCGCGCCGCTTTCGGTGTGTTGTTCAATCATCGCGCGGTAGTTCATGCGATACAACTGGTCGCCGCTCAAAATGAGCAGGTATTCGAAGTCGTGATTGAGAAAGTGCGTGAGATTTTTCCGCACGGCGTCCGCAGTGCCTTCATACCACGAGGTGTTGGTGAGCGTCTGTTGCGCGGCGAGGATTTCCACGAAGCCGCTGGTGAACTGGTCAAATTTGTAGGTACGCGAAATATGCCCGTGAAGCGACGCGGAATTGAACTGTGTCAGAATGTAAATGCGCCGGAGGCCGGAATTGATGCAGTTGGAAATCGGGATGTCCACGAGGCGGTATTTGCCGGCGAGCGGCACGGCGGGCTTGGCGCGGTCCTTGGTCAGCGGAAACAGCCGCGTGCCTTGCCCGCCGCCCATGATGACGGAAAGGACGTTACTGGTGTTCAATGACTGTCGCCCCGATGATGTCATAAGTGCCAATACCAAAAATATAGCGGGAAATTTTACGGCGGCAAGCAGGGATGAAGAAATCAAACACGCCGGGCACGACATTTTTTCTGCATTCCCGCTTCTTCATTCTGCCTTCGCGATATACGGCGCGAATTCGTCGTGGAAATGTGGCGGGATGCGGGCTTTGAATTTCGCCGTCCGGCCGTGGTAACGCCGTTCAATCACCTGCCCGACTTTGTGCAGCCGCGCGATGACGGCGGATTGCTCGTGCGGGATTTTCAATTCCAAAAATTCACGCTTTGGTTTCAATTGCGTCCCAAGTTCGGCCAGTAAATGGGAAACCCCATCGCCCGTCGCCGCGGAAATGGCCACCGCGTGCGGGAATTTTTCCTGCAACCGGTTCATCGCGCCGTTGCCGTTTAATTTGTCCATTTTGTTGAAAACCATGATGGTCGGTTTTTCGCCCGCGCCGATTTCTTCGAGGACGGAATTGACGGCGGCGATTTGCTCCTCGGCTTGCGGATGACTGATGTCCACGACGTGCAGGAGCAAATCGGCCCGGACAACTTCTTCCAGCGTTGCCTTAAACGCCTCGACCAGGCCGTGCGGCAGTTTGCGGATGAAGCCGACGGTGTCCGTGAGCAAAACATTTTGGTTCGTCGGCAACTTCAAACGGCGCGTCGTCGGATCGAGCGTGGCGAACAAAATGTCCTTGGTCAAAACGCCCGCGCCGGTGAGCGCGTTGAGCAGCGTGGATTTGCCGGCGTTCGTGTAACCGACGATCGAAGCCAGCGGCCATTGGCTGCGCTGGCGCCCGGCGCGCTGGGTCGCGCGGCGGCGGCGGACCAAATCGAGGTCCCGCTCGATTCGCTCAATGCGCTCCTGGACTTTACGCCGGTCGGCTTCAAGCTGGGATTCGCCTTCGCCGCCGCGCATGCCAATGCCGCCTGCCTGCCGCGACAGGTGGCCCCAAAATTTTGTGAGCCGCGGCAGCAAGTGCTGGAGTTGCGCCAGTTCGATTTGCAGTTTGCCTTCGCGCGTGCGGGCGCGCTGCGCGAAAATGTCGAGAATGAGCGCCGTGCGGTCCAGAATCTTGCAGTTGAAAATTCTTTCAAGGTTGCGGCTTTGCGCCGGCGAAAGTTCGTCGTCGAAAATCACGGTGTCCACGCCGTTGCGCTTGCAGAAGGCCGCGAATTCCTCGGCCTTGCCTTTGCCGATAAACGTCGCGGCGTTCGGCGATTCCATTTTTTGAATGCCGTCGCCGACGATTTCCGCGCCGGCGGTTTGCGCAAGTTCGGCGAGTTCGGCGAGCAATTCGCGGACGTCCGCGCCGTTGCGCGATTTGAGTTCGGCGCCGGCGAGAAAAACCCGTTCGGGCCGCGTATTTCTGGTTTCGATGAGTGCTTTCAACTGGCCGCCGCCAATCTAACACGGATTGGCGGTGAAACGCCACTTCGCAACTTGTTATTTGGAAATTTTTGAAAAACGACTTTACATATTTTGTCATGGTTGGTTCAATTTTCGACCATGAAAAAAATTCTATTTCTCTTTGCAGCGGTGTCTTGTCTTTTAATGACGGCGGGAGCTGCCATCGCCCAAATGCCCCAGATTGAACTCAAACAGATTTTTCCAAAACTGGTGGTCAAATCGCCGGTCTGGATGTGCCAGCCGCCGGACGACTCGGACCGCTTCTTCATCGTGGGACAGGATGGAATTATTTATGTGTTGAACCGGGGTTCGGATGGCAGCGACGCGAAGGTGTTTTTAAATATTGTTGACCGCCATCCGCATTTTCAGCGGGAGGACGGCCTGTTAGGTATGGCGTTTAATCCGGGCTACAAAACAAACGGGCTGTTTTACATTTATTACACGCAGGAAAACAAGCCGGAGGACATCGCCAAGTATCAGGACGGATTGCCGACGGCCTTTCCCTACCGCAGCATTGTCAGCGAATTCAAAGTGTCCGCCGACGATCCGGACAAGGCGGACATGAGTTCCGAGCGCATTTTGTGGACCATCCCGGAACCCTACTGGAATCACAAGGGTGGCGAACTGTGTTTTGGCCCCGATGGCTATCTTTATCTCGGCCTCGGCGACGGCGGACGCGGCGATGATCCGTTCGGCAACGGCCAGAGCACTTCGACGTGGCTCGGCAAAATGCTGCGCATTGACGTGAACACGCGCACAACACTTGGCGAAGGCAAACGAACACGACAGTTGGAATACGGCATTCCTTCGGACAATCCGTTTGTGAAGGAAGCGGACATGGGCGGCGTTGGCCCCAAACATGAAATCTGGGCTTATGGCTTCCGTAATCCGTGGCGCTACAGTTTCGACCGCAAGACCGGCGATTTATGGGTCGGCGACGTGGGCCAGGATTTGTGGGAGGAAATTGATCTAGTGACAAAAGGCGGCGATTACGGCTGGAGCATTCGGGAGGGCGCTCATCATTTCAAGCCCGGCCCGCCCGGGGCCGAACTGATTGATCCGGTCATGGAATATCCGCATCGGGAAAATCTTTTGAAGGAATCGCTTTTCCCCGACCACGGCATCGGCCTGTGCGTCATCGGCGGTTACGTTTATCGCGGGGAAAAATATCCGTCGCTCGACGGCATTTACATTTACGGCGACTACAACCTTGGCTCGTTTTGGGGATTCCGCTACGACTACGCCACGCACAAGGTTACGGAACAGGGACTGATGCTCCAGCAAACGCAAAATATGACCAGCTTCGCCGAAGACAACGACGGGGAGCTTTACGTGCTCATGGAAGACGGCCACATTTATCAAATTACCACGCCGTGAGAACGGATGTCCGTTCGCGGAACTGCTTGGCAAACTGCAACGCTTGCGCTGTAGTATTGCGGCGTGAGCAAAATGACAACTAACGGCCGGGCTTTTTTGCTCGCCGGCCTGCTTGCACTCGTCACTTTGGCGGCCTATTGGTCGGCGCGCCATTATGACTTCGTCAATTACGACGACGACACCTACGTTTGTGAAAACGATGTCGTGCGCGCCGGATTGACCTGGAGCGGATTGGAGTGGGCGTTGGTGGACACGCACACGCGCAACTGGCACCCATTGACGTGGGTTTCACACATGCTTGACTGCCAGTTGTTCGGATTGAATGCCGGCGCGCATCACCTGACCAGCGTATTCATCCACTGTGCCAACGCGGCCATGCTGCTGCTGTTGTTAAATTGCATGACCGGCGCGCTGTGGCGCAGCGCCTTTGTTGCGGCGATTTTTGCGCTGCATCCTTTGCGGGTGGAATCGGTCGCGTGGATTTCGGAACGCAAGGATGTCTTGAGCGGGTTCTTCTTCATGCTGACGCTTTGGATGTATGCTTTGCACGTCAAAAGCCAACCCGCGCCGGCGGCTGGCAGCACGGCAGTCAAGCCAGCCGGCAGACGATTTTATCGGTGGTCATTGTTCTTTTTTCTGCTGGGCCTTTTGTCCAAGCCAATGCTGGTTACACTGCCGCTGGTTTTGTTGCTGCTGGATTTCTGGCCGCTGCAAAGGATCGAAATTTTCAAACCAAAAACTTCCGAAACGCCGGCGATTGGCCGTCAATTACCAGCTCTGCTTTTGGAAAAATGGCCCTTCTTTTTGCTGTCCATCGTGTTTAGCGTCATCACGCTCCTGACGCAATTGGGTGATGCGCCGAAACAAACCATTGGAATCGGGTCGCGGCTGGCGGACACGATGACGGCATATCTGGGTTATCTCGAAAAAATCTTCTGGCCGCGCCATCTATCCTTTCTTTACCTGCGCCCGCCGGCCATTCCTGCCGGAACACTTTTGCTGGCCGCATTGGTTCTGGCCGGCGTTACCATTCTCGCCGCCGCCTGCGTCAAGCAACGGCCCTATCTGCTCGTCGGCTGGCTCTGGTTTTTGGGAATGTTGCTGCCCGTGAGCGGCGTGATTCCACTGGCCCGGCTTTTCATTGCCGACCGCTACACTTATCTTCCCTCCATCGGCCTTGGCTTGATGGTGGCTTGGGGAATTGCCGACGTAGCAGGAAAATTTCTTTCCCGGCAATTGTTGCGGATTTTGGCCGCGACCGGAACGGCGGCTTTGTTGATTCTTTGTCTGGCGCTGACCCGCCATCAACTCGCTTACTGGCAAAACACCGGCACTTTGATGGAGCACGCCTTGAAGTTGGATCCCAACAACTATGTTGCCCAAATCAACCTGCGCGTTTATCGCTTTCAAAAGGAACATCCCGGCGTCCGCGAAAAAATTCACTGAAACAAACCCGCGGTTAAATCTGAAAATCCACCACGCCCTTTTTGTCCGCCTTGTTCAACACGCGCATGTCGAGGCCGTCGTAAATCACCAGCGAATTTGGCGCGACACTTTCCATGATGAACACGTTGCCGCCAATCGTGCTGCCCGCGCCGATCACCGTCTCGCCGCCCAAAATCGTCGCGCCGGGATAAATCGTCACGTTGTCCTCGATTGTCGGATGGCGCTTCTTTCCGCGCAGACTTTGCCCGCCCGCCGTGGACTTCGCGCCCAGCGTCACGCCGTGATACATCTTCACGCGGTCGCCGATGATGGCCGTCTCGCCCACCACCGTGCCCGTGCAATGATCCACAAAAAAATGCGACCCGATTTGCGCGCCCGGATGCAAGTCCATGCCCGATCGGAAATGCGCCCACTCCGTCATGATGCGCGGAATCAGCGCCACGTTTTTCAAATACAATTCATGCGCCAGCCGCTGCACCGCAATCGCCTCGACGAACGGATACGAAACAATAATCTCCTCCTTGCTCGCCGCCGCCGGGTCGCCGTCGAACGCTGCCTCCACGTCCGTGTGCAAAATTTCCCGGACGCGCGGCAGCTTGCCGAGAAAATCCGCCGTCAGCGCGTGCGCGGCCTTCGTGACTTCCGATTTCGGCAGATGTTCCGGCGGCCGGTATTCGAGCGCCTTGCGGATTTCATCCTCCAACTTTTCAAAAATGGAATCCAGCAGCGCCGCCGTCTCCACCTTGATTTCCGACGAATGCACCAGCTTCTCGTCAAAAAATCCCGGAAACAGCAGCCGCAGCAAATCCATCGTGATGGCCGTGACCGCGCGCTTGGACGGCAGATTTTTGCCGTCCAAATGGTTGATGCCGCCGACGCGCGCATACGACGCGACCAGCTCGTTTGTCAAATGGGTGACCGTTTCCACGTCGGGAAAACTACCACGAAGCCACCCGGACACAAAGATTTTGTCGGCGCTTGCCGCCGGCCGGGCGGGCGGCGCGGGAGCCGGTTCGGGAGCCGTGCCGTCCGGGGCGGGACGAAAATCATTCCGCACGGGAAAGCCGGCGGAGCCTTCGGGAACCGCGACGGACCATCCGGGAGACGCGACGGACGACCGGGAAGGCGTGTAAATTTGACCGGGAAAGGCGTCGGACCGGACGGGAACGGCGACGGAGCATCCGGGAACACCGTCGGACGAACCGGGAACCACGTCGGACAAGGCGGGAACGGCGATGGACGACCGGGAAGTTCGGTAATTTTGACCGGGAACGGCGTCGGAACGGGCGGGAACGGCGTCGGAACGGGCGGGAAAGGCGTCGGACAGGCGGGAAAGCCGTCAAATTGGCCGGGAACCGCGTCGGACGGCCAAAAAACGGGACTTATACACAATGTTACAGTAAGAACGCCCTTTATTCACAAGGGAATTATGAGATTTTAGGAGGTGGGCTTTGAATCCGCCCATTCATCAGGTGGACGGAGTTTTGATTCGTGTTCCGAAAAAACCCATTCTGGCGCATGGTCAAAATAAACCAGTCTGTAAGGTAGGCCAACCATTTTGGCCGTCGCTTCCAAGCGAGCCAGCAATTTTGGAGCTTCGTATGCGCTGCTTCGTGAGCCACCGGTGAGATAAGCAATTCGCCGCTGTTTTCAAAGGAAATAAAGCCGCGGTCAAACAGGTGGTCAATGGTTGGCGTCAGCAGCAGGCCGTTGCCCGCAAACAGCCGCTCATGGTTGTCGGATTTCCCGCCGGGTTTCTGCTTGAAGATGCCGCAAAAGGAATGGATATGCCTTCGCATTTGCGTTTTTGACATTTTCTTCCGATTGGCCATGCCGCGAGTTTGCGCCGGAAAATTGGCGGCGTCAATCTGTGTCAGACGCCCTTGAAGATTACTTCAGCCGAGGTTCAAGCCAGCGTCTTGAGGCGGCGGTCCAAATCTTTCCGGTTGATGAGGTCTATGACCTGCAAATGATCGGGATGCAGGCGGAACAGCAGCCGGTAATCCGAACCAATCCGCTGGCGCATCACGTTCGGCACGGCCTTGAGCCGCAACGCGCCCACGAACGCCGCCGGCTCGCCCGCCGCCAGCCGGCCGGTCATGATGACGGCGGCGCGGGCGACGTGGCGCGGAAATCCGGCCAGCGTTTGCTGGAAGTTTTTTGGAAATTCAATCAACCGCACCGGATGCACTTCCGGCGCATCCTGCGGCAGCAGCAATTCCTCCTCGCGGTCCGGTTCCTCCGTCTCACCGGTCACGGCGGACGCGGCGTTTTGTCGGAGTATTTCCAGGTCGGTGTGGGCCTTCTGTAGTTCGCGCCGCAAATCGTTCCGTTCAAGATGCCGTTCGTTGAGCGCGGATTTCAATTCCTCCACCTTGCGGCGCAATTCCTTCAAGGCCGGGTCGTCCACGAGCGGGGACTTGACGGCTGGCGCGGCGGGTGTTTGCGTGGCGCGTTTTTGTTCGCGGCGCACGATTTCCTTTTGCAGCCGTTCCAGCGAATCTTTCAGTTCGCGCACTTCTTGCGCCTTCACTTCCAGCGAACGCTGCGCGGCGCGCAGTTTCTCCGCGTCCTTTGCATCCCCGGCTTCGTGTTCGGCGATCTGCTTGTCCAGGATGTCGCTGAACGGATCGTCCGGCGGCAGGTTTAGCCGGTCGCGGGCCAGCAGCAATTGTTCAAAAGAGGCAAGGGCGCGGTCGGGGGGAACCAGCGGAAAAACACCCCGGTAGAGCAGGATGCCCAAGGCGGGGAACCTGGAAAAAGTCACGCCATAGGCCAGTCCCAGCAATTCCTCCATGTCCTCCGTCTGCAAAATTTTCCGGGCGTTTTCCTCGATCAATTGCAGGCTGCGGGCGGGATCCTCCCCGGCCAGCAACAGCCGGTTGGAAAAATCCAGGCTGGCCTCCGTGAAGCCGTGTGGTTCGCGGAGCCGCATCAGCCGTTGCCCCACGTCCCGGCGGCCGGCGCGGGTCGCGGCGAACATGACATGCTCCCAGCCTTCCTTGAGCTTGTCGGACCAGCCCAGGATTTCCAGCGCCTCCACCGCCCGGTCCAGCAGGTTGAAGGCGGAAAGTCGCCTAAAATAGGTGTCCAGCAGCGCGGCGGGAATTTTCACGGGATTCAAGCGGGCCATTTCATACGGCTCGGCCTGGTTCAGGCGGTCGGCGGTGAGATGTTCCTCTATCTGGGCATATAGTTCCTCCTGCGTCAGTCCGGCCACATCCGAGGAATGGTGCAGCCGTTCCTGATTCTTCCCGATGCAGCAGTGCTTGTATTTTTTGCCGCTGCCGCACGGGCACGGTTCGTTGCGCCCGACGCGCGCCACCGCCCGGCGCATGGTGTTGCCGTCGGCCAGCGTGTTTCTGGGTTTATCGGGCACAAATTCCAGGATGGATTCGCGGTAGCCAGCCAGGACATCCACGCTAAAATCCTTGGACTGGCCTTCGAGGAATTTCCACTTCTCGTCTGATATGCTGGGATAACGCTGCCGCAACAAGGCGTTCAACCCGGCGTCTTTCGTTCGTGCCGCCAGCGCCCGCAGGAAGGCAAGAACGTGCAGGTCGGCCTCCACCCTGCTGTTTGGCTTCAGCTTCCGGGCCGACGCCCGCGCCAGCGGGATGAGCTTGTCCGGCAGCACTCCGCCACGATGTACTTCGCACCATTCCACCATCAGGTGCAGTGCCGCCGCTTCACATACCTTGTCCATGTGCGTGGTTTCAATCGCCGTGAGCAGCGGCTCCACGATGTCCCCGTGCATCCGCGCCACCACCTTGCCCATCCAGCGGTGTTCGGGAAACATCATCGCTCCATGCGCCAGATGCCGCGCGTCCATCCGCCGTTCCGCGGCGGCGGCGGCCACCATGACAAACATGAACATCTTGATGTTATTGGCGGTCGCCACCTCGCCCAGCAATTCGTCCAGAGCCGCGTCATCCTTTGGCAGCAGCTCCATCACCTGGCGGATGACCGGCCGATGAAACAGCGTTTTCTCGATGAACTGGCGCAGTTCCGTTTGCATGGGGTTAAAGCGGCGATAGAGCTTGGTTCGACGGGCCGGGTGTGCGGCCACGGCGCGGCTTCGACATGGCAGCGGCGGTCTGTGACCGCCGGCCAGTGACTTTGACGGTGATGGTTAAAGGATTGTGCATTTCATTTCTTTGAACTTTCTGCTTCCAAATCTTTTCTCAACCGGGCGAAGGCGGATTCAAAGGTGTCATGCTGGCCGTCCGCAAGGACTTTCCAGTTGGAAAAGTTGGGGATGAAACAGTTCATAGACAGCTCATATTGAAAACCGTGTCTGAAACATGGCGAGTGTGCGCCGGAAAATTGGCGGAGGCAATCCAAATTGGTTGAGAGTTGAATGAGGAGGGCTGGCCGCTGGTGCCAGCGGCTGGACAATTATTGCCAAAAAATTTCGCAATAAATGGAGAGTAAAAGAACAGGGCCAGCGGCAGACTTGCCAGAAATCAGACGGAAGGGTTCTTTTGGCAAAGGGCCGGTTGTTTCCGCCTTCACAAGCAACATCAGTCAAAATCACAGTATGGAATATAAAATCATCCGCGAGTGCGTCAGCTTCGATCACTCGCTTGTCTTCTGCAATACCAACAGCGCCGATATTCCGGCCACCAGCAAGGGGTCGTTGTATGTCAGCAATCTCACCGGCATCTATTCCCAGCTCGACGCGGCCGGGGCCACGCAAAAGCACGTCACGGTGGCGGCGCAAAACGCGCTGATTCTGGCGCTGGACCAGAAACTGGACAACATGGCCACCATCGCCAGGGCGTATGCGGCGGATGTGCCGGGCTTTGACGATTCGTTTCCGCGTCCGGCGCATTTGAACCCGGGCGAGGTGTTGCGCACGGCCAAGGCGTATCTGGCGGCATTGGTCCCGGACCGCCACGGATGACGCGGCGACGGCGGCGGCCAAGGCCGCGCGGGTGCAGGTGTTTGTGGACCACGCCATGCCGGCGACGTTGGTGGCGGATTTGCAGGTGCAGGTGGCGGCGATTGGCACGGTGTCCGACACGCATGAGGTCAGCCGCGAGCAGGGCGTGTTGAGCACGGCGCAAATTACCAGCCTGGTGCGCGAGGGCCGGAAGCAGCGGAATTATCTGGATGCGATTTTCCGGACGGTGTATGCGAACAACCCGGACAAAATGGCTGCGTGGGCCAGCGCCAGCCACGTGGAACATGATCCGCATCATGCGGCGACGCCAACACCCGCGCCAACCACGACGGCGACGAAATGAACGCCGGGATTTAATAACACGCAGGCCGCATCCGGTGTGGATGCGGCCTGTTTTGTGGCAGCGGCGGTCTGTGACCGCCGGGGCTGGCGACGCTCATAGAGCGCCGCTACATTTCAAAACTCCCTCCACCACGCGCTCGACGCTGATGCCGTTCATGCACCGAAAATCAATCGGACATTCGCGGAGAAAGCAAGGAGAGCAGGGGACGTCGGATTTCAAGACTTTCGAGTTGGCGGAAAATATCGGCCCGGTCAGTTCCGGCGACGTGCTGCCGAAAATCGCGACGACTGGAACACCGAGCGCGGCGGCGACGTGCATCGGACCGGTGTCATTCGTCAACAGCACGCGGCAGCATTTCGAAAGCGACATGAGTTCGCGCAAGGAGGTTTGGCCAGCCAGGTCGAGTGACGAGTGACGAGTGACGAGTGACGAGTGAATTTGATTCGTAAAAATGGCGTCGCCTTTTCCACCGAACAAGATCCAAACGCAATTCGTCCGCTGCTGGATTTCTTTCGCCGCGGCGATGAATTGTTCGACCGGCCAGCGTTTGGCCGGGCCGTATTCCGCGCCGGGATTCAGGCCGAAAACCGGCTGCGAAATGTTTTCCAATCTGAATTTCTTTCGTGCGGCATCAACTTCGTCCGGCGCGACGAATAATTTTGGCGGCAGCGATTCGGGATTTGCGCCAAGCGCGGCGGCAAGATGCAAATACTCGTGAATTTGGTGCGTCGAGGACGCAAGTTTCGAGTTTTTAGCTTTGGATTTTGAGGGGTCCGCAACGAGCGCTTTAATTTCATTGGCGGAGCGCTTTTGCATTTTAACTGCGTCAGGACGCGGCGCGACGGCTTGCGTCAGGAAAAAATTCCGCCACGGACGCGCATAACCGATGCGTTTTGGGATTCCGGCAAGAAAAACTTCAATCGCCGAGCGTGGCGAATTGGGCAGCACCAGCGCGAGATCAAATTTTTCGCGGCGCAACTTTTTGGTGACGGCGAAAACATTTTCATCCGGCGCAAATGAAATTATTCCCTCAATCGCCGGATGATTTGACCACAAATCGCGCAATTTGTCCGCCGTCAGCAGCGTGACGCGCACATCGGGAAATTTTTCACGCAGCCGCAGCAACGCCGGCGTGGTCATCACCGCGTCGCCGAGCCAGTTCGTGCCGCGGACGAGAATTTTCATTTGAAGCAAATTTTGCGGACGCAATCCTGAAAGTCGTTCGCGCCACTGACAATCTGGATTTCCACGCGCATGAAATAAATCGGCAAATCGCGCCGGTCAATTTTCGGAAAACGCACGGCGTCCTTTTGCGTGGTGACGATGATTTGCGCCTGGCGCTTTTTGCCGCGGTTGATGGCGTTCAAAATTTCCTGCTGTGTGAAGCGGTGGTGGTCGGCGAAGCGTTTGGAATAAACCAGTTCGCCGCCGAGGGTCACGAGGCTTTGCTCGAAACTTTCCGGCTGCGCGATGCCGCTCAACGACGCGACTTTTTTTCCGCGCAAAAGTTCCAGGCCGCCGCGTTCGCCGGTGAAAACGTCTTCGAGATAAAGCGGGTGGTGGACACATTCGATGACGGCGGCGTCAGGGTTCAATTTTGAAATGCGATCGCGCAATTCGGTGGTCCGCCCGTCGCTTTTGGTGATGAAAATCGTCTGCGCACGAGAGAGGTGCGATGGCGGTTCGCGCAACGTGCCACGCGGCAGCATGTGTTCGTTGCCAAACGGCTGCTGGCGGTCAATCAAAACCACGTCGTGGCGGCGACCGCGCAATTTCCAGTATTGAAATCCGTCGTCGAGCAGCAGCGTGTCGCAGCCGAATTTTTCAATGGCATAACGCCCGCTTTTCACGCGGTCCTTGTCCACGAGCACGACGACGTCGCGCAGGTTTGACGCGAGCATGTAAGGTTCGTCGCCGGCCATTTCGGAATCGAGCAGCAGTGATTTGCCGTCCGACACGACGCGCGGTGGCGTGGCGTCTTCGCGGAAAAATACCCTGTCTGCCAGCCAGACGTGAAACGGCGGCGGTTTGGAACGGTAGCCGCGCGACAGAATGGCGACGTTGCGCCCGGCATCGCGCAGTTCGCGCGCAAATTTTTCCACGACGGGAGTTTTGCCGGTGCCGCCGACGGTCAGGTTCCCGATCGCGATGACCTGCACGCCGAGCGTTTTGTCGCGCAGGATGCGGAGATTGTAAAGCCAGCGGCGCAGCTTGACGGCGACCACGAAAATTTTCGAGCTGCCGGTGAGAAAACCGCGGGTGACATTCGCGCGGAAATCATGGCGCTCCTCGAAAACGACTTCGAGGAAGAAGGTTTCAAAGTTTTCCAGCCAGACCCGGAATCTTTCGCGCATCGCACGGGATTGTGCCAAGCGGCGGCACGCGCAGCAAGTTGAAGCGGGCGCTGCTCGCAATCTTAGTCATACGCACCGAATCGGATTAAGATTGCGATGATGACCAAGATTTTCAGAAGCCCATTTTCGCCAGTTCGTTTTGCAGCGCGGTTTGAAATTCCTGCACGTCAACGGCGGACGGCTTGTAGCCCTGTTGCGCGGGCACGACGCCGAGGCGGCCCATTTGGTCCAGATACCAATCCGCCTTTTGACCGTCGCTGAACGTGACTTTGCCGCTGACCACCGCGCCGGGCCGGGCGATTTGGTCCGTGCTCACGGAGACTTTGCCGCCGGAAGGCGGAAGCGTTCCTTCCGGCGCAGGATTTTTTTCAGCCGTAAGCTTGGCCGTAGTCGGGTTGGGCGGCGGAACGACTTTTGGCGGCTCCGGGTCTTTCGGCGTGAGCTTCAAATCGTCCACGAGCAGGCGGACTTCCATGTAGGTTAATTTGATGCCGAATTCCGACATCAGCCGGTTTTGGATTTCCGAAAGTTTCGCGCCTTGCAGAATCCACGCGGTGACACGCTGCCGTTGATCTTCGGTCAAATTCATGCCGCCAGTTTAATCAAAGATGCTTGAGAATCCAGTCGTAACCCTTGGCTTCCAATTCGAGCGCCAGCTCCTTGTCGCCGGTGCGGACGATTTTGCCGTCCACCAAAACGTGGACGAAATCCGGCACGATGTAATTTAACAACCGCTGGTAATGCGTGATGACCAGTTGGGCGTTTTCCTTCGTCTTCAATTTATTGACGCCGTTGGAAACGACTTTCAGCGCGTCAATGTCGAGGCCAGAATCCGTTTCGTCGAGAATCGCGAGTTTGGGTTCAAGCACGGCCATCTGGAAAATTTCGTTGCGTTTTTTTTCGCCGCCGGAAAATCCCTCGTTGACCGAGCGTTTGAGCAAATCCTCGTTCAACTCCAGCAATTTGATTTTGTCTTTGACGAGATTCAGAAATTCAATCGCGTCCAGTTCGGACTCGCCCTTCGATTTGCGGATTTCGTTCAGCGCCGCCTTGAGAAAATACGTGCTGTTCACGCCGGGAATTTCCACCGGATATTGGAACGCGAGAAAAACGCCTTCGCGCGCGCGTTCCTCGGGATCGAGTTCCAGCAAATCCTTGCCGAGATAATTCACCGAGCCGCCCGTAACGTCATAGCCGTCGCGCCCGGCGAGCACCGCGGCGAGCGTGCTTTTGCCAGAGCCGTTTGGTCCCATGACAGCGTGGACTTCGCCCGCGCCGACCGTGAGGCTGACGCCTTTGAGAATTTGTTTGCCTTCCACGCCTGCGTGGAGATTTTTGATTTCAAGAATTGTTTTGCTCATTTTGAAAATTCTTTTACGCGGATTACATGGATTAACACGAATTTAAAAACAATCAGCGTAAATTCGCGAAATCCGTGTAAAGATTTTATCCCACACTGCCTTCCAGACTCACGCCCAAAAGTTTCTGCGCTTCGACGGCGAATTCCATCGGCAGTTCCTTGAAGACTTCCTTGCAGAAACCGTTGACGATCATGTTCACCGCGTCCTGCGTCGCCAAGCCGCGCTGGTTGCAGTAAAAAATCTGGTCTTCGCCGATTTTTGAAGTCGTCGCCTCGTGCTCGACGCTCGCGCTCGTGTTTTTCACCTCGATGTAAGGAAACGTATGCGCGCCGCATTTGTTGCCGATGAGCATCGAGTCGCACTGCGAAAAATTCCGCGCGTTCGCCGCGCTCTTCTGGACTTTCACCAGGCCGCGATAACTGTTTTGGCCGCGTCCGGCGGAAATGCCCTTCGACACAATCGTGCTCTTGGTGTTTTTGCCGATGTGAACCATTTTCGTGCCGGTGTCGGCCTGCTGGTAATTGTTCACGACGGCGACGGAATAAAATTCGCCCTTGGAATTGTCGCCGAGCAAAACGCAGCTCGGATATTTCCACGTGATGGCCGAGCCGGTCTCGACCTGCGTCCAGGAAATTTTGGAATTCCGGCCCTTGCACAATCCGCGCTTGGTCACGAAATTATAAATGCCGCCCTTGCCTTGCGCGTCGCCCGGATACCAATTTTGCACGGTTGAATATTTTATTTCAGCGTTGTCGAGCGCGATGAGTTCGACGACCGCCGCGTGCAATTGATTTTCGTCACGCATTGGCGCGGTGCAGCCTTCGAGATAGCTCACGTAGGTGCCTTCATCGGCGACGATGAGCGTCCGTTCGAACTGGCCGGACTTCGCGGCATTGATGCGGAAATAGGTTGAAAGCTCCATCGGACAGCGCACGCCTTTCGGGATGTAGCAGAACGAGCCGTCGGTGAACACGGCGGAATTGAGCGCGGCAAAAAAATTGTCCGTGTAAGGCACAACCATGCCGATGTATTTCTTCACGAGTTCGGGATGCTCGCGAATCGCCTCGCTCATCGAACAAAAGATGACTCCCTTTTCGGCCAGTTGCTTTTGAAACGTCGTGCCGACGCTCACGGAATCGAACACCGCGTCCACGGCCACGCCGGCGAGCCGCTCGCGTTCCTGCAGCGGAATGCCGAGCTTCTCGTAAGTCTCCAAAAGTTTCGGATCAACCTCCTCGAGGCTTTTCGGACCGTCGCCTTTCTGTTTCGGCGCGGAATAATACGTGATGTCCTGATAATCAATTTTTTCGTGGTGGACCTTCGGCCACGTCGGCTCGGTCATGGTGAGCCAATGGCGATACGCCTTGAGCCGCCAGTCGGTCATCCATTCCGGCTCCTTTTTCTTGCGCGAAATCAGCCGGATGATGTCCTCGTTCAGGCCGGGCGGGGCCGACTCGGTTTCCACGTCCGTGAAAAAACCGTATTTGTATTCCTGCTGGACCAAACCCTCGATGGTGTCGGTTGCTGTTGGCATTTTCGTTAAATCGTTATTTCGTTTTTGCGCAATCCGGGCAAACGCCGTGAATGGCAATTTCAAATCGTTTCGCCTTGAACCCGCGCGGCAAGGCCACTTGCGTTTTTGCCGGCAAATCCACGTCGAACACCGTGTCGCATTCGTCGCAGTAAAAATGGCAGTGCTCGTGCATGTTCGGGCAGAAGCGCGTCGCGCCGCGATCCAGTTGCACCTGCCGGACAAGGCCGGATTTCACGAGTGCGTCGAGGCAATTATAGACCGTGGCGTGGGAAATGTCCGGCATTTGTTTTTTGGCGCGGACAAAAACCTCGTCGGCGGTCGGATGATCGCGCTTGCGCAGGAGCACGTCATAAACGTGCCGGCGCTGCGGCGTGAAGCGAAAGCCGCTCGTGCCCAGCCGTTCGCTGAAATCATTGCTCAAATTGTTGCCCGCCGCGTTCATGCAAAAACAAAATAGACGCGGGGCGGCGGGGAGTCAAGATTTAGAATAATTCTAAAGTGGGACGGTTTTCCGGTTTGAAAAATATTTTGCGGAAGATTTTGCAAAACCGTGACAACTGGATTTCGCCGTCTGGCAGGCTGTCGGAAATGAATCTAATTTGCTAACGTTTCCGCCGGCAACGAAATCATGCCCGAAAAACTTTTCATCCTGCTTTTGCTGCTGTCGCTGATCTTGGTGGCGGCCTTGCTCTTTGGCCGGCAATATCGTGCATTGGCAAAGCCGGTAAAGATTGATTCGCGGACGCACTATGTCAGAACGCGGCGAGTTCTCATTATTTACATCATTCTTTTTGCGATTGAGACGGTGATTGCCTTTCAACGGCACGACCAGACTTGGCTTAAGAAATTGTTGGTGCCGGGCTGCTTTGCCTTAGGCTGCGGATCGTTCTTTTTCGTATTCCTTCAAGCCCGGCGGAAAATGCGGGGGGAACCCGGCTTCGCGGAGAAAAATCCGAAACGTCCGGCACCGGTATTTCTTTGGCAGGCCATTTTGATTTTGTTGCCCGTCGCGGTGTTGGCGTTATTTGGCTTGTTTTCCCTCCGACAGGACAAGTTGCTGGCGGGACAGGAAGCGAAAGAATTTGGGACCGTTATAGCCGAAAGGCTGGCGCAGGCGATTGGCACGAATGTCGAACAACAATTGCGGGATTATCGCGAGGCAAACTTTGATCTTAACGCCAACCGAACAACTGATTTGGGTCTTTCAAGTTGGAAGGGCGGCGTTCAATCAGAAAGCAACGCATGGCAACGCATCAAAGAATGGCAGCAGGCGAACCCTGAAATTAATTTGCCGGCGATGCCGGTTTCCGATTGTTGGTTGGATCTCAAGTCAGAGAGTTCGTCGCCGCAAATTTATCCGCTCGCGCCGCAGCCGCCGGAATGGTTGCAGCAATTGACGCCGGAACAAAATCAACTTTGGCAGGCGGTCAAAAAAGCTGAATTTGTATCCGAAGATTTTTCCAACATGCAATCAATCCTTGAAAAATTCATTGCCACAAAACCGCCGGCGGGCGCGCGCGCCAATGCGGAATATCTTTTGCTGCTGGCTGAAACTCACGGAATGGCCGACAGCGAAGCCGTCGCACAAAGCGCCAGATTTTCCCGGTCACACTGGGGTGATTCGGATGAGCCGACTGACGCCGGATTGCCGGTGGGACAATTGATTTGTTATCAAACCTTGCGCCGGCTGCCGGATGGCGCGGGATTGCCGGCGGATTTTGTCCGTTTTGACACAATCGCCTGGATGATTCAGTATCGCCCCTCCATTTTTTCGCCGATTCTCATTGCGGAAACGGAACGTGTCGAGCGAGGGACTCCGCTGGCACAAAATGCGGCGACGTTGAAAGCGTGGTGGGAATCTGACGAAAGGGCGCGGGACGTTTTGCGAAGTTTTCGCGAGTGTTATCCTGTTGCCGCATGGACGAACGGATTGTTTTGGGTAAGTTCGTTCGGTGACAGATTCCTGCTGGCACTGGCGCGGCACGATGGTTCGGTGACGGAGCATTCTGGCACCAATTCTTTCACGACCAATGAATCCTCTTGTTTCATCCTGCTGCTGCCGCAAGCGGTCGTGAACAAGGCGGTGGGCGAAGTTGTCCTCAATGGAGATGTTTCCGTGCCGACGTATGCCGACGTCGAAGTTGAAATTGCCGGAAGCAAACTGCAATTGTATCAGGGCAAATTTATTCAAGACACAAACACGTCCGCGCTGCCACTGCTCGGCGAGGCGGCGGGAAATTTGGCGGACCTGCCAGTCGGCGCTCTGGCAACTTATCCTTTCCACGTGCGCGTGTTGCTGGCCAGTCCCGATATTTTTTACGCACGCCAGCATCAGCGCACGTTGTTGTTCGGCGCGATGATTGTATTGTCCACAATTGCAGCATTGATTGGCTTGATTGCCGCCTACCGCGCCTTCCGTCGGCAACAACAGCTTGGCGAATTGAAATCCAATTTCGTTTCCAGCGTCTCGCACGAATTGCGCGCGCCCATCGCGTCCGTTCGCTTGATGGCGGAAAACCTGGAGCATGGCAGCGTGTCCGAGCCGCAGAAACAGAACGAATATTTCCGGTTCATCGTGCAGGAATGCCGGCGGTTGTCATCGCTCATCGAAAACATCCTGGACTTCTCGCGCATCGAGCAGGGCCGCAAACAATATGAATTGGAGCCGACGGATCCCGTTGCGCTGGCGCGGCAGACGGTGAGATTGATGGAGCCTTGCGCCGCCGACCGGCAGGTGCAACTGGAATCCGTGTTCCCCGACAAAACGGTTTCGGTCGAACTGGACGGGAAAGCCATCCAGCAGGCGCTCGTCAACTTGATTGACAACGCCATCAAACATTCGCCCAAAGGCGCTGCCGTCCGGATTGGATTGGAATGCGCCGCCGATTCGTTGCAACTCTGGGTCGAGGACCAGGGCGAAGGCATTCCGGCCGGCGAGCACGACAAAATTTTCGAGCGGTTTTACCGGCGCGGTTCCGAGTTGCGCCGCGAGACGCAAGGTGTTGGAATCGGCTTGAGCATCGTGAAACACATCGTCGAGGCGCACGGCGGAAAAATTTCCGTGCGGAGCGAAGTCGGCCGGGGCAGCCGGTTCACGATTGAACTGCCGGTGAAGCATGACCTTGCGCCATCGCTCTAAAATAAATTTATGCCGCGAATCCTGATTGTTGAAGACGAAACGCCGATGCGCACGGCGCTCACCGACCTGCTGGCGGCGGAGGGACATCGCGTGCTGGCGGCCGCCGATGGCGAGGACGGCCTCCGGCGCGCGCTGGACGAAAAGCCCGGCCTCATCCTGCTCGACATCATGATGCCGAAACTCGACGGCTTCACGCTTTGCGCCGAATTACGCCGGCTGGGCCACACCATGCCCATCCTCATGCTCACCGCCAAAGGGCAGATTGACGACCGCGTGACGGGACTGGACGCGGGCGCGGACGATTATCTGGTGAAGCCATTCAGCTCCGAGGAATTGCTCGCCCGCGTGCGCGCCCTGCTGCGGCGGGTTGAGCGGAAATCCAAGGCGCTGGCGAAATTGAAGCTGGGCGAAATTGAAATTGATCTGGCGCGGCAGACCGCCGTCCGCGGCAAAAAGCCAATCCACCTGACGGCCAAGGAATTTTCCATGTTGCGCCTGCTGGCCGAGGCCGAGGGCGAACCGGTCACGCGCGAGCGGTTTCTGGACGTGGTCTGGGGCTACGCCGCGTTTCCGACGACGCGCACGGTGGACAACCACATCGCCAGCCTGCGCGCCAAGATTGAAAAAAATCCCGACGACCCACGCTGGCTCAAGACCGTGCATGGCGTCGGCTACCGGCTGGAACGGCAAAATGATTTTGCAAAAGCGTGACAATTGGCCCGGACGAATCTGGCAGCATGAAAGCATTGAAATTATGAAAACGAAACTTGGCGTTTTGATTTTACTTTTGGCCGCGACGTTGGCGCGCGCACAGACAAACAATCTTACTGCGCTCCTGCAGCAGGGCCTGTTCGAGGAGCAGGCCAACCGCAACCTCGACGCGGCCATTTTGGATTACCAGTCGCTCGCGACGCAATTCGACCAGGACCGGCAGATTGCGGCGACGGCGGTGTTCCGGCTGGGCGAATGTTACCGGATGCAGGGCAAGACGAACGAGGCCGCCGCGCAATACGAGCGCGTCCTCAAGGATTTTTCCGACCAAACCACGCTTGCCACGTTGAGCCGGCAGGATTTGACGGGGCTGGGCATATTCGCGCCGCCAATGTTAAATGAACTCCAACTCAAGCAACAACTGGAACTCCAGCGACAGGAGGCATTGGATGCAGGACAGCCAGTTTCAAGTTTAACTGCCGCACCGACCGACGAAGAAAGCCAGGAAATCCAGCGCATTCAAACGATGATTCAGAACAGCCCGGATTTGATCAACGCGCCCGTCAACGGCAGCACGCCGTTGGAAAACGCGGCCACCCACGGCTGGCTCAAGGTCGCCGCATTTTTGCTGGATCACGGCGCCGACGTGAACGCCCGCGGGGGGACGGCCTTGTTCGACGCGGTGCAAGCGGGCAATCGCGCGATGGTGGAATTTCTCCTCGCCCATGGCGCGGACGTGAATGCCATAAACAATTCTTACAAACGAACGCCGTTGGAAACTGCCGTGCAAAATGATTTTGAAGCCGTCATGGAAGTTTTGCTGGCGAACAAGGCCGATGTGAACGTGCCGGATATTTTTGGCAATACTCCACTTTTGACAGCGGCCGCCAATGGGCAGGTAAAAATTGCCCAAACACTTCTGGCGGCGGGCGCAAATCCAAACATAGAAACTGGTCAGGGACGAACGCTGTTGAGTTTTGCCGCCGGAAGTGGCTCGCCTGAAACTGTGGAGCTTCTTTTGGGCGCCAAAGCCGATCCCAACGCCGGCACGCTGGACGCGCCGCTGCTCTGCGCCATTCACAACAAGGATGCCGCGTCCGCCGAACTGCTGCTGCAAGCCGGCGCGAATCCAAATGCAAAAGAGTTGATGAGTTGGGCAATCAGCTTTGGTAACTCCGAATACCCACAAGGCACTTCAGTCACTCCTTTGTTTCTGGCTGTTTTGAACAAGCAGTTTCCAATGGTGCAACTGCTTTTGAAATTCAAGGCCGACCCGAATGATTCACAAACGGACGGAAATCCCGTGCTGTTTGACGCGCTTGGTGACACCAACATTCTTGCGGCCCTGTTGGATGCGGGCGGCAAGGCTGATTCACGCACTTCATATGGTTGGCCATTGTTGGATGGCGCGGTTTCGGAAACAAACTTTACGGCCGTGCAAATGCTTTTGCAGCATGGAGCAAACGCCAGCGTTCGTTCTGCACCGAACGCCGAAACCGGTTACACGCCGCTCCATATGGCCGCGTTGCAATTGGCGGACACGAAAATATTTGAACTGCTGCTCGACAACCACGCGGATCCAAATGTCCGGGGCAGTGACGGCAAAACGCCGTTGGATTTGCTCAAGGAAACAATCGGGCAAGTTTCTCCCGCCGGCCAAATGGTGAACGGCATTTCTCCGGAAGATGAAGAAAAGGCGAAATTGGCCTCCCAGCTTGCCGATTTGCTCCGCCAGCACGGCGCACTGGACAATTTGCCAGACTGGAACAGCATCAAAGTGAGCCGCTCCTCGGCCAATTTTTCCATGATAATTTTCCAAAAAAGCACGAATGACTGGAATCATTTCACGTTGCTGGAGCTTCTGGGCGAAATGCGTGACGGCTTTAGCAGCCCATCCTCGGGCTTTCCAGATTTGGCCCATCTGGTCATCGTCCGGCCAAGTCAAACCGGCGCGGAAACACAAAAAATCAAAGTCAATCTGCTCAACGCGACCAATGGCATTAATTGCTCCAAAGACATCCCCTTGCAATTCGGCGACACGGTGGAAATTCCCGAACTCGAGCATACGCTGGCCGCGCCGGAAGTTTTCCTGACAAAAGACCAGGCTGCCACGATTATGGATTATCTAAAAAACAAAGCGGGCAGCGCCAAATTGATTGTCGATGGAGGGCAGACGGTTCAATTGCCGTTGGAGCCGCTTGATTTTTCTCAAATCGGCAACGTGCTGCAAGAAAACGCGGCCCAGGCCGTTCTCACTTCGGATTCCGACCTCTCGCGGGTCAAGGTCACGCGCCGCAATCCGTCAACCGGCAGGACCAACGAATGGATTTTGGATCTTTCCAACAATCAGTCGCCGGGGAATTTTGGTTCCTCGCCCAGCACCTTTCAAATCCGTCTGCAAACTATAATCAACAATGCCTCCCGGCATAACAACAATTACCAACCATCATCCGGGCTCTGGCTCCGCAACGGCGACGTGATTGAAGTGCCGGAAAAGCCGCAAAACAATTTGTAGCAGCCGAGGTGACGAGGCTCCATTCAATTTCCGATTTGCCACTTACGATCTTCAGTCAGAGCCTCCTCACGTCGGCTCCTACGATGTTACTTTTGAAAAACGCTCACGCGCGCGGGCGGCAGGTTGAGCCAGACAATTTTCGAAGCGTGCAGCCGGAAGGTGGACGCGCCGCGCGGACGCAATTTGTGGATCCGGTAGGTGAATTGCACCCAGTTGCCCTGCGGCTCGAGCATCGCGCGGATTTTTTGTGCCAGCGCCTCGGCCTGTTCCTCGGTGAAATTCAGCAGCGGCAGACTGGAAATCACGGCGCCGACGGATTCGATTCGCTGCTCGCGCAATAATTCGTCCAGCCGCCACGCGTCGCCGGCGATGACGTGAGCGCGCGGAAATCGTTGGTGAAGCAATTGCGCCAGCTTGGGATTGTTTTCAATGGCGACGAGTTTTTCCTCGCGCAATCCGCGCTGGAGCAGCGCCTCGGTGACGATGCCGGTGCCGGGGCCGAGTTCGAGCACGTAGCTGTCGGGATTTTTCGGAAGCCAGCGGGACATGGCGGCGGCGAGGCGCTTGGAACTCGGCACGACCGATCCGGTGCGTTTGGGATTGGCCAGCCATTCCTGCAGGAACAATCCTGTGTCGTTCAGTGCCGTTAAAAATCTTTTGGCCATGGTGACGCGCGAAATGGCGTGAAAAGTAATTGAAGCAAATCGTCGCGGCAATTTTTAATTCTTATCGCCCGCCTTTCAGCGGCTTCACCGGCGCGGAGAGTTCCTCCAGATTTTTGCGCGCGGCGTCGCGTCGCGCCGACCAGTCGGTCCAGTCGCGTTCCCATCTTTCGCCGGTGAATTTTTTTTGCGCGGCGGGCCAGAGCGCGTCGAGCGCGGCCAGTTCCTTTTGCGCGGCGGCAATTTGATTCCATTGCAAATCCGATTCAACGAGATTCAAAATATTTTCAGGATAATCCGGCGCGAGTTTTTCCGCCCGTTTCAGAAATTCCGCCGCCTTGCGCTGGTTGCCAATGCTCGCCGGCCAGCCGGGCGCGTCGCGATAAAGCAAGCCAAGGTTCCGCTCCGGCCCGGCGAAATCAAACGACGCATCCAAATTCGCCGCCGTCTCAAATTCGCGCTCCATTTCACGGACGATTTTCAGCGCGCCGATGAATTCCGTGCGCGCGAGCTGGCCGAGGTTCATGCCGAGGTAATAATGCGCCGGCGCGGAATTGGATTCGCGCACGAGCCATTGGCTGCACGCGGCGATGCCTTGTTTGGCGAGTTCGGCGCGCTCGGTGTTGTTCGTCGCGAAATCGGCGAAATCGAAGCACGCGCGGACGAACTGCAGCGCGTTGGTGTCGTTGTCCGGGCCGGACTGGAGCCGGCTTTGCGCGCGATGAAATTCCGCCTCGGCGCGCGCGGCGAAAATTTTTGTTTGCGCGTCGTCGGCAAAAATAATTCCGGCGGCAAAAATGAAAATTGCCACGGCCAGCATACATTTCATTGCGGAATTAAAAGTTGCCATTGAGCCAGGCTAATTTATACTAAGCAAAGTGAAATCAAATTGGAATTTCATGTTGTTTGCCCTGCTTGCGGCGCTGGCTTTGTTCGGCGCCGGCTGCGGTGGCATCAACGCGGGCGGAACCGTTTCGCCGCTGGACTTTTTTCTACCGGGACTTTTGAGAAATGACACGCCAACCAAGGTGCCGACCAGCTCGCCGGTTGCGTTGCCGGACCGGTCCAAGGAGCTGGCGTCCGCAAATTAATTTATGCGATTCCCATTCGCGCTGACAAAAAAAATTGCCGGTCACATCATCAAGCACAAACTTCGCAAGACGCCGAAGTTTGCGATGGTCTTGCAACTCGAACCGTTGCACACCTGCAACCTCACCTGCACCGGCTGCGGCCGCATCCGCGAATATTCCACGAGCCTCAAGGACATGGTGCCGCTGGAAAAATGTCTTGCCGCGGCCATCGAGTGCGACGCGCCCATGGTTTCCATTTGCGGCGGCGAACCGCTGATTTATCCGAAGATTGAGGAGCTCATTGCCGGTTTGCTCGACCAGGGCCGCGTTCTTTACGTTTGCACGAACGGCGTGTTCATGCGGAAAAAGATGAAGGATTATCTGGCGGCCATTTATTCGCCGGAAGTCGAGCCGAAGTTGAAAAAATTGCTCGAACAGAAATTGATTTCCGAAAAGGACGCCGAGACGATTCGCAAGGCCGACGGTGCGGCAAAAAAGAAAATCGTCATCCGCCCGACGAAGTGGATGTATTGGAATGTTCATGTGGATGGACTGGAGTTTACACACGACCTCATCGTCGAGCGCGAAGGCGTTTTCAAGGAATGTATCGAGGCCATCAAGATGGCGAAAATTCTCGGCTATCAGGTCGCCACCAACACGACGGTTTATAAGGAAGCCGACATGCAGGAAATCGAGGACATGTTCAAGTTTCTGTCGTCGCTCGGCGTGGACGGCCACACGATTTCACCCGGCTATGATTACGACGCCGCCAAGAAGGACATGGTCAAGCGCCTCGGCAAGGACCCGAAGGACTTTTTCCTCACGCGCGACATGACGCGTCAAAAATTTGCGAAGATTCTGGATTGGGGCAAGGCGTTCACGATTTTCGGCACGCCGGTGTATCAGGAATTTCTCGCCGGCAAACGCGAGTTGACCTGCACCGCCTGGGCGATTCCGACGTTCAACATCCGCGGCTGGAAGGGGCCGTGCTACCTGATGACCGACGCCCATTACGGCGGCTACCAGGAATTGTTGGAAAAAGTCGCATGGGAAAAATACGGAGTCGTGGACGGCAAGGCGCGCGATCCGCGCTGCGAACATTGCATGGTCCATTGCGGCTACGACCCCAGCGGCGCGCTCGGCACGAATTACCAACGCGGCGACAACCTGAAAAACTTCCTTTACAACTTTGGCGCGAAACCAAAGCCGGTCACTTATTCGCCGGAACTGGAAAAGCGCGTCTATAACGGCGTTTCCATCGGCAAAGGCCATCTCGCCGAAGCGAAGGCCGCCATCAATCCCGCTGCCGGCGCGAAGGGTGCGTTTTCGCGCAAGGAAGAAGAGCCTGTTCACGTCGGCAGCCATTGCGGGACGAACGAGACGGAAGCGAAGAGCGGCGATGCCCGTGCGGAATAAATTTTCATGAGCAAAACGCTTTACCTTTCACCTCCGAGTTTTGACGGCTTTGACGGTGGCGCCGGCGCGCGGTATCAGGCGCGGCGCGAAGTCACGAGCTATTGGTATCCGACGTGGCTCGCGCAACCCGCCGCGCTTACGCCCAATTCGCGCCTGCTCGATTGTCCGCCGCACGACGTTGATTTGGCCAGGTGTCTCGCCATCGCCAAGGATTTTGACCACGTCATCATCAATACCTCCACGCCGTCGCTGAAAAACGATTGCAAAGTCGCCGAAGCCATCAAGGCGCAAAAGTCTGATACAAAAATTGGTTTTGTTGGCGCGCACACAATGGTGTTGCCGACGGAGACGCTCAAAGCATCGCCGGCGATTGACTGGGTTGGCCGCAAGGAGTTTGATTTCACCTGCAAGGAAGTCGCCGAGGGCCGTGAGCTTTCGACGATTGCCGGTCTTTCTTACAAAGACAAAGACGGAAAAATCAAACACAATCCTGAGCGCGAAATGATTCAGGACATGGACACGCTGCCGTGGGTGGCGGATGTCTACAAACGCGATTTGCAGATTGAAAAGTATTTCATCGGTTACCTGCTGCATCCTTACATTTCAATGTATACCGGCCGCGGCTGCCCGGCGCAATGTACCTTCTGCCTCTGGCCGCAGACCATCGGCGGACATAAATACCGCGTCCGCTCGCCGCAAAACGTCGCCGACGAGATGGCCTACATGAAGAAAATTTTCCCGCAGGTGCGCGAATTTTTCTTCGACGACGATACGTTCACGGCAAACCTGCCGCGCGCCCGCGAAATTGCCAAGAAGCTTGGCCCGCTTGGTGTCCACTGGAGTTGCAACAGCCGCGCGAACCTCGATTACGACACGATAAAATCTTTCAAGGACAACGGCCTCCGTTTGTTCCTCGTCGGCTACGAAAGCGGCAACGACGACATTCTCACGCGCATCAAAAAAGGCGTGACGATGGATGAGATGCGCCGGTTCACGAAGGATTGCCACCGCGCCGGTGTCGTGATTCACGGGACGTTTATTCTCGGCCTGCCGGTTGAAACGCAAAAATCAATTGAGAACACAATTAACTTTGCGAAGGAACTTGATGTTTTCAGTTTGCAAGTTTCGCTCGCCGCGCCGTATCCGGGCACGGAGCTCTACGAAATGGCCAAACAAAACGGCTGGTTCGTCAAGAAGGACAAGACTGATTTGGTCGAGAATGACGGCCTGCAACAAAGCACGCTGGAATATCCCGGCTTGAGCAAGGACAGGATTTTCGAGGAAGTGGACCGCTTCTACCGCACCTATTATCTGCGTCCGAAACCGATCATCCGTATTATCAAGACGATGCTGGAGGACAAGGATATTTTGGTTCGCCGTTGCCGGGAAGGCTACGAATTTTTCAGCAGCCTGCGCCAGCGCAAAGCCGACCTGGCTGCCGCGCAAGCCGCAGCTTGACCGAAACAATTTAATGAAAAGCAAAATCCTGCTCCTGCTGGCAACAGGCCTCTTCGCCTGCTCATTGGCCCTCAACGCCGCTGAACCGCCGAAGTTTGGCGATAAAGCGCCAGACTTCACACTTAAAACCCTCGACGGCCAGTCCGTGACGTTGAGCGATCTGACCGCGAGCAACAAAGTTGTCCTCATTGTTCTGCGTGGCTGGCCCGGCTACCAATGCCCGATTTGTGAGCGACAGGTGGAGGATTACATCGCCTCGGCTTCCAAGTTCGACGGCGCGACGGCGCGCGTCATCATGGTTTATCCCGGTCCGGCGGACGCCTTGCAAGCTCACGCGAAGGAATTTCTGGAAATGAAAGGCAAGGTGTGGCCTAAAGATTTTATTTTCGTCATTGATCCCGACTACACCATGGTCAACACCTACAATTTGCGCTGGGACGCGCCGAAGGAAACGGCGTATCCGTCAACCTTCGTGCTGGATGAAAAAATCAGCCACACGCACGGTGACCGAAGCCTGGCGTCCGACACGCTGGGAGAACTTGCGCAGGTGCCGGATTGATGAATCATCGGCTCGCACGGCTCAAATTGTTCAAGGCGGCTGCCAATAATTCCCCGACAAACTTTCCAATGCCCGGCGCCTGCGACTCGCGCGGGCCGGCGACGTTCAGCGTACGAACGTTGTTTTGTTCGAGAAATTTTGAAACAGCGTCTGCGCTTTTCTCAGCACCGTCGTCTTCGCGCACGACCAGCGTCGGCCGGCCGTGCTTTTCGGCGCAGAATTTCGTGAACGCCGTTCCGCCGGACAATTTCCGCTCCCGCGCCACAATCAGCGTTACATCCGAATCGAGAACATTTCTTTCCGTCCGCTCCTCGTATTCCGGCGAGTCTGTTTCGCGAAGCTGGTAAACCGGTGGAATCACGCCGTCCTCCGCGAGGCGCCCGCGCGGACACCAGCCGCCGTGCGGCCATGTCTAAGCGCAAAATCCAGCGTGGCCCGGTCCACGCCAGTTTGTCCGCCGGAAATGATTTTCAGGTTCTGCACGGTTCAAGCGCCTGGTTTCAAACGGCTTTGCAATTCCTTCAATCCGTCTTCGACCTCGGCGCGCGGCAGGCCAGCGACTGTCAAGGCATCGTCGGTTTTCGCCAGCAGGCGATGATAAAACGCGATGCCGAAATCCACTACGCGCCCGTTGTCCGGCTCGGCTTCCAGCATGGCGAACAACGCGTCCTCGGCTTTGGCAAATTCGCCTGCGCGTTCGTAATGTTGCATGAGCATGGCGCAGGTCCGCACGGGCAGCGGCGGCGGCGCACCGCGCAATGCCGCCGTGAGCGCCTCGATTTTGGGAATGAACGCGGGACATTCAAAAATGTCGTCCTCCTCCAATTCGCCAAGCAGCAGATGCAGGGATTTTAGGTGGCAGTTGCGACCTTCGTCCAGCTTGCCTTCCGCCGCCGCCACGTCGCCGGCTTCCTTGAGCAGCGTGGCGAGCATGAGCGTTTTCTCGCGCACCAATTGCGTCGGCCCTTCCTGCATGAGCCGGACGCGCAATTCTTCCTCGGAAAGGCGCGTGGCGGTTTGCGCGCCTTCACCGAGAAGTTTTTTGAATCCGTCCTCCAGCTTTTCGGAAACCTCGCCCCAGCGCTGCTCGTTTTTCAACGCCTTCAGCCGCGCGAGCGTCTGGACGAATTCCTCAATCATCCGCAGGATGTAATCGCGTCGCAGCATGGAGCTAATCCAACCCGATTGGATCGGGATTGCAAGCGCAGATGAAGTTATTTTTCAACCGGCGCGGTTGCCGCTGTCGAAACCGGCATCGGTTTGCGATTACGCAAATAATTTGTCACGCGGTAGCCGAGCAAAATCGCCAGCACCGCTGCGAACACGAGCGGCAGGCGAACGTCGGCCTTCACCTGCATATAATAATGAATCACGCCGCAGATGGCCGCCACATAGGCCAGCCGATGCAGCGCCCGCCAGCGTTTGCCGCCGAGCCGTTTGATCATCGCGTTCGTCGAGGTGATGGCCAGGGGCGTCATGACGAGCAGCGCGGTGATGCCGAACCAGATGTATTTGCGCGCGACGATTTCATGGAGCGTGCTCGAAATGCTGAAGCCACGATCGAGGCTGTAGAAGCACAGGAAATGCAGGCAGGCGTAAAAGAACGCGTAAAGCCCGAGCATCCGCCGCAATTGAATCACCCAGTTCAAACCAAAAACCTTTCGCACCGGTGTCACCGCCATCGTCAGCATCAGGAAAGTCAGCGTCATCATGCCGGTGGTGAGAATGATGAAATTCTGCGGGTTCGCGCCGAGCCGGTTGTGCGCCTGGTCCCAAATCAGCAGCGCCAGCGGCACCGCGCCGCAAACCAGCACGAGCAATTTCGCAAACCGGATGTCTCCTTCCTTCATCGGTCAAAAATTCCTCCGCAAATCCATGCCCGCGTATAAATGGCCGACCTGTTCCTCGTAACCGTTGAACATCAGCGTCGGACGCCGGCCCGGTTCGCCGATGCGCTGCTCCGTCGCCTGGCTCCAGCGCGGATGGTCCACGTGCGGATTCACGTTGGCGTAAAAACCGTATTCATCCGGCGCGTAATCATTCCACGTCGTGCGCGGCTGCGTTTCCACCAGTTTAATTTTCACGATGGACTTGATTCCCTTGAAACCATATTTCCACGGAATGACCATGCGAATGGGCGCGCCGTCCTGCGGCGGCAGCGCGCGTCCGTAAATTCCGCTCGCCAGAATCGTCAGCGGATGCATCGCCTCGTCCATGCGCAAACCTTCCACGTAAGGCCAGTTGAGCACGTCGCTGTTCTGGCCGGGCATCCGCGTCGGATCCAGCAACGTTTGGAATGCGACATATTTCGTGCTGCTCAACGGCTCGACCGCGGCCAGCAATTTGGAAAATGAAAATCCGACCCACGGAATCACCATGGACCACGCCTCGACGCAGCGCATCCGGTAAATCCGCTCCTCCGGCGGCGCGATTTTCAAGATGTCGTCGAGCGCAAAAACTTTCGGTTTGTTGACCAGACCCTCGACCGAAACCGTCCAGCCGTCGGTCTTGAAATTTGCCGCCGCCGGCGCGACCGATTCCTTGTCCGTCGAGAACTCGTAGAAATTGTTGTAATGCGTGATGTCCTCGAGCGAAGTCTCCTTTTCGTTCACCGTGAAGCCGGAGGCATCGTTGGTTGCCGTGACGGCAAGTTTTTGAACGTCCGCAATTTTTGCCGTTTGAACGGTCGGGCCGGTGTCCGTGCCGACGGGATTCAGCTTGCGATAAACCACCCCCGTCGCCACGGCGCTGGCGGCGAGGACACCGGCGCGGATGAAATTCCGGCGGTTGAAATAAACCGACGACGGCGT
>Ga0335074_10000230_pt1 | contig 85538 bp, 84 predicted proteins | sample Lox_Sample_23_FD_206715 | JGI IMG/M metagenome (GOLD analysis project Ga0335074, IMG submission 206715) | Soil microbial communities from Loxahatchee National Wildlife Refuge, Florida, United States - Lox_Sample_2.3 | ecosystem: Environmental > Terrestrial > Soil > Wetlands | place: USA... | reverse complement strand
ACACCCTGATCGAACCGACGTTCATCTGCGACTACCCGACCTCAGTCCGGCCGTTGGCGCGACCGCACCGGAAGGACCCCAGGCTGGCCGAGGCTTGGGACCTGGTGGTCAACGGGGTCGAGCTGGCGCCGGCGTACTCCGAGCTGGTCGATCCGGTGGAGCAGCGTCGCCGGCTCACCGAGCAGTCGGAAAAGGCCGCCGGCGGTGATCCCGAGGCGATGCAGCTCGACGAGGACTTCCTGCGCGCGCTGGAGTATGGCGCACCGCCGATGGGAGGACTCGGAATGGGTGTGGACCGGTTGATCATGTTGCTGACCGGATTCAATTTCCGACACGTGATCGCGTTCCCGATGGTGCGGCCGGAATAACGCATTCGGGCACATTAGTCCTGGCCTCGGGTAACCATTCTGATTTTGGTGCGCTAGCGTTCGCGATTACGCGCATCCGAAGGAGAATGCAACGATGGCTCAGCGATTTCAGGTCTTGCTGGTCTGTGACCTGCATGGTGATGACACGGCGGGTGTCGAGACGATTCGCTTCGGCGTCGACGGCACCGGCTACGAGATCGACGTTTGCGAGCAGCACGCCGGCAAGTTGCGTGACGCGTTCGCGCCGTACGTCGCTGCCGGTCGGCGGGCCGGCCGTGGCGGTGCGGCGGCACGTGGACGCCGGCGCGGTGCTCGCGGGTCGGCCGGTGTCGATCCGGCGGCGGTTCGCGCATGGGCGCGCGATCACAAGATCAAAGTGAGCGAGCGCGGCCGGATCAGTGCCGACGTGCTCGCGCGGTACACCGCAGCGAAGAAGTGAGCTGACCCGACACAGCGTCGAACAATCCGATTCCGCCAAGGGCTGAACCGGAATGGCCGACCGGCCGATGAGGTTGTAACTCGCGTAGCGGGATCCGGATAGCCGCCGTCCGAGACGGTGCGCCCGGGCTAGCATGCGGGGAGAGGACAAGCGGGTTCCCCCGCGCCGCTTCGGCCGAGGAGCAGGCATGTTTGAACGGTTCACCGATCGCGCACGGCGCGTGGTTGTCCTGGCACAAGAAGAAGCCAGGATGCTCAACCACAACTACATCGGCACCGAGCACATCCTTCTCGGCTTGATCCACGAGGGCGAGGGCGTCGCGGCCAAGGCGCTCGAGTCACTCGGCATTTCCCTCGAAGGCGTGCGTCAGCAGGTCGAAGAGATCATCGGTCAGGGTCAGCAGGCACCGAGTGGTCACATCCCGTTCACGCCGCGCGCCAAGAAGGTCCTTGAGCTCAGCCTGCGCGAAGCATTGCAACTTGGTCACAATTACATCGGCACCGAGCACATCCTGCTCGGCCTGATCCGCGAGGGTGAGGGCGTCGCGGCGCAGGTCCTCGTCAAGCTCGGCGCCGACCTCAACCGGGTCCGTCAACAGGTCATCCAGCTGCTCTCCGGCTACCAGGGCAAGGAGCCGGTCGCGCCGGGCACCGCCGGTGAAGGCACCCCGAGCACGAGCCTGGTGCTCGACCAGTTCGGGCGCAACCTGACCCAGGCCGCGCGCGAAGGCAAGCTCGATCCGGTGATCGGCCGGGAGAAGGAAATCGAGCGGGTCATGCAGGTGCTGTCCCGGCGGACCAAGAACAATCCGGTGCTGATCGGTGAGCCCGGTGTCGGCAAAACGGCCGTCGTGGAAGGCCTCGCGCAGGCAATTGTGAAGGCGGAGGTTCCGGAGAACCTCAAGGACAAGCAGCTCTACACCCTCGATCTCGGCGCACTGGTCGCCGGCAGCCGCTATCGCGGTGATTTCGAAGAGCGGCTGAAGAAGGTGCTGAAAGAGATTCGCACTCGCGGCGACATCATCCTGTTCATCGACGAGATCCACACGCTGGTCGGTGCCGGGGCCGCTGAAGGTGCAATCGACGCCGCCAGCATTCTCAAGCCGATGTTGGCGCGCGGGGAGCTTCAGACGATCGGCGCCACCACGGTGGAGGAGTACCGCAAGTACCTCGAGAAGGACGCGGCACTCGAGCGGCGCTTCCAGCCGATCCAGGTGGGTGAGCCTTCGCTCGCCCACACGATCGAGATCCTCAAGGGCCTTCGGGACCGTTACGAGGCGCACCACCGGGTGTCGATCACGGACGCCGCGTTGGTCGCGGCCGCGACGCTCGCCGACCGCTACATCTCCGACCGGTTCCTTCCCGACAAGGCCATCGACCTGATCGACGAGGCCGGGTCGCGGATGCGGATCCGCCGGATGACCGCACCCCCGGACCTGCGGGAGTTCGACGAGCGGATTGCCGCGGTGCGCCGGGAGAAGGAAAGCGCGATCGACGCGCAGGACTTCGAGAAGGCGGCCTCGCTTCGCGACCGCGAGAAGACGCTGTTGTCGCAGAAGGCCGACCGTGAGCGCGAATGGAAGGCCGGCGACATGGACGTCGTCGCCGAGGTGAGCGACGAGGAGATTGCCGAGGTCCTCGCGACCTGGACCGGCATCCCGGTGTTCAAGCTGACCGAGGAAGAGACCGCCCGGCTGCTCCGTATGGAAGAGGAGCTGCACAAGCGGGTCATCGGCCAGGACCAGGCAGTGAAGGCGGTGTCGCAGGCGATCCGTCGTACCCGCGCCGGCCTGAAGGACCCCAAGCGGCCGGGTGGCTCGTTCATCTTCGCCGGCCCGTCCGGCGTCGGGAAGACCGAGCTGTCGAAGACCCTCGCCGAGTTCCTCTTCGGCGACGAGGACGCGCTGATCCAGCTCGACATGAGCGAGTTCATGGAGAAGCACAGCGTGTCGCGTCTGGTCGGCTCACCTCCCGGCTACGTCGGTTATGAAGAGGGTGGTCAGCTCACCGAGCGGGTGCGGCGCAAGCCGTTCTCGGTGGTGCTCTTCGACGAGGTCGAGAAGGCGCACCCGGACGTGTTCAACACGTTGCTGCAGGTGCTCGAGGACGGCCGGCTTACCGACTCGCAGGGTCGCACCGTCGACTTCAAGAACACCGTGATCATCATGACCACGAACCTCGGCACGCGTGACATCGCCAAAGGGCTGAACCTCGGCTTCTCCGCCGGTGACCACGAGGCGAACAACTACGAGCGCATGCGACTGAAGGTCAACGAGGAGCTCAAGCAGCACTTCAAGCCTGAGTTCCTCAACCGGGTGGACGACACGATCGTGTTCCACCAGCTGAGCGAGGACGACATCGTCACGATCGTCGACCTCATGATCAGCCGGGTGGATGCCGCGATGAAGAACCGCGACATGGCGATCGAGATGACCGCGGACGCGAAGCGGGTGCTCGCCAAGAAGGGCTACGACCCGGTGCTCGGCGCGCGGCCGCTGCGGCGAACCATCCAGCGCGAGATCGAGGACATGCTCTCGGAGAAGATCCTCTACGGCGAGCTGACCGCGGGCCAGATCGTCGTCGTCGATGTCGAAAGCGATGATGACGGAGACCGGTTCGTCTTCCGCGGCGAGGCCAAGCCGGTAGCGCCGGATGCCCTTCCGGTCGAGACGGTGGCGCCGGGCGCGGCCGGCGGCGCGGCTGCCGACGCACCCGCTGCCGAGGGCTAAGCGCCCGACGACTCCCGTCGGTCCGCCGCCTCGATTGCGGCGAGCATGGTTGTGACGTGGTCGCTGAACACCCCGTCGAGGCCGAGGCGCAGCGCGTGGTCGAGTGATGCACGGCGCTGAGCGTCGTAACCGAATGCCCGCATCCCGAGCGCGTGCGCCTCGTCGACGATGGCTCGCGTCCACCACGGCCAACGCGCGTTGACCGCTTCGGCGCCCGCGCGCCGAGCAGCGGCGAAGGCGGCGCGTCGCCGTCGCGAGCGAAGCACGTTGCCGCGGATCGTGACGGCGCGGTGCCCGGCGCCGAGCCCGGTGACGTACGCCGGATCCGGCGTCACGACCCACAGCCGGCTCGTGGCGGCGTACTGCTGCGCGACGCGGACCACTGCTTCGGCGATCTCCGGCGCTTTCACGTCGATCGCGAGATCGAAGTCGACTCCGCACGCGGCGTAAAGCTCGTCGAGCGTCGGGATGTGCCCGGGAAGCTCACTGCGCTCCAGGTCGCGGATCCGCCGTCGATCCGGGTGCGGGCCGAGCCCGTCGTGGTCGAGAACCACCAGCCCGTCGCGGGTGACCCAGGCGTCGGACTCGAGGCCACGCGCTCCCGCTGCCAGCGCCGCCGCGAACGACGCCAGTGTGTTGTCGGGGCCCGGCGCCCCGCCGCGATGGGCGAACCCGTAACGCACGGTCAGGCCGGTAGCCGATAGGCACCGGTGTCGGTGGCCTGCACGAGTCCGTCGGCGAGCAGCCCGGCGAGCGCGCGCTCCCGCTGGACGTCGTCGTCCCACACCGCATCGAGCTCGTTGCGAGCGACGCTCCCTTCGGCGTCGCGGAGTACGGCGAGCAGCCGGCCACGCACCTGCCGGTCGGTGCCGGCGTAGCGCTGGACCGCTCTGCGCCGCTGGGCCGGCGGCCGGCCGGCCTGCCACCACCGACACGAAGCGACCACCGGGCACTCGGTGCACCGCGGCGTGCGGGCCGTGCAGATCAGCGCGCCGAGTTCCATCACGGCTACGGCATGGTGCGCCGCGTCGCCCGGCGGGATCAGCGCTCGTGCACGCCGGAGCTCGGATGCGGTGGGCGCGCTACCGGGCGCATCTGCGGTTGCGTCGAAGACCCTGGCGAGCACGCGCCGGACGTTCGTGTCGAGGACCGCGTGGTGCGCACCGAAGCCGAACGCGGCGACCGCCGCCGCGGTGTAGGTCCCGACGCCGGGCAGCGCCAGCAGGTCGTCGTACGCCGAAGGCACGCTTCCGCCATGCTGCTCGACGATTGCGACCGCCGCCGCGTGCAGGCGGAGCGCGCGGCGCGGGTAGCCGAGGCGTCCCCACGCGCGTACCGCCTCGCCCGGCGAGTCGGCGGCGAGTGCGGCGGGCGTCGGCCAGCGCGCCATCCACTCGCCCCACGCGGGCAGGACGCGGGATACCGGCGTCTGCTGAAGCATGATCTCGCTGACCAGAACGCCCCACGGGCTGCGATGCGGCCCGCGCCACGGCAGGTCGCGCGCGTTGGCGTCGTACCACTGACCAACCGCTGCGGCGAATGACACGTCATTCATGACGGTCGGTGAGTCTGTCACGCCAAGGCAAAGGAATCTGCCCGTGGGACCTACGATCAGCCACGTGAGCACCGTGTTGCGGCCGGTGGGACCGAACGCGCCGTGGGTGTACTGGATCCGGCGGATCGTGCTTCTCGCGGTGATCGTGCTCGTCGTCGTTCTGATCGTCGCGCTGTTGCCGAGCGGCGGCTCGCCCAAGCCGGCCGCGTCTCACCATCACAACTCGCCCGGCCCGTCGCAGACGCCGACCACGACCGCACTCGCACTGTGCGACCCGAGCGTGGTCACGCTCGCACTCGGCACGGACAGCGACACCTACCACGCCGGTGACTCCCCGAAGCTGTCCGGCGTGTTCAGCAACCCGTCGACGACCGCGTGCAAGATCGTCGCCAGCCCGGCGAAGCAGGTATGGCGGGTCATGTCGGGGACGGACCTGATCTGGACCACGAAGGGCTGCGCGAGCGCGGTCACGGGGCGCACGATCAAGCTCGAACCGGGAGCCACGAAGACGATCTCGATCGTCTGGGACGGCCGGCGGATCGATCCTGGTTGCACGGCGGGCGCGACCGCGCTGCCCGGCGAGTATGTCCTGCACGCGAAGATTGCCGGAATCACCGGCAAGATCGCCGTCTTCCACGTGACCTCATAGCGTGCATCGGTGCCGAACCGGACGAATCCGGCGCCAGGCGTGCTCAAGCACCTTCGGTCCTGCGACGACACCACAGGAGTGAGCGCGCAGCCGGAGAGCCCTGCTCCGGTCACGGTCGTCGTCGTCGACGACTCGGAGACCCAGCGCCGCTTCATCCGCACGGCGCTGGAAGCCGATCCCCTGCTCGAGCTGGTCGGCGAGGCCCGCACCGGCCGCGATGCGGTAGCGCTGGTCGAGCGGCTGCGACCCTCCGCGGTGCTGATGGACCTGCACCTGCCAGTGATGGACGGCATCCAGGCGATCGAGCGGATCATGGCGACCCGGCCGACACCGATCGTCGTGTACTCGTCGTTCGTCGACGGCGTCGACCGCGACAACGCGGCATCGGCGTACTCGGCGGGCGCGGTCGACGTGATCGCGAAACCCGGGCCGCACGACAGCGACCGGCTCGAGTCCTACGCCGAAGCGCTCTGCCGGCGGCTCAAGATCGCCGGGCGGGTCCGGGTCATCACGCATCCACGGGGTCGGCTCGGGATGTCGGGGTCGGCGTTGACCACGCTTCGTCTCAACCCGGCCGCGGACGGCACTGGTGCCGGGCACGGCTCGGGGCGGGCGCCGGCGCGATCCGCGCGACCGCGCAAGCCGGCGGTCGACCCAGCGGAGCTGCGCGCGGTCAAGGTGCTGGCGGTCGGTGCGTCGACCGGCGGCCCGCAGGCACTCGCCACCCTGCTGTCGGGGCTGTCCCGCGACACAGCGGCCGCGATCGTGGTGGTCCAGCACATGGCCGACGGCTTCATGGAGGGGCTGGCCAGCTGGCTCGACGACATCTGCCCGCTGCCGGTGGTCCTCGGTGAGCATGGCAAGCGGATGAGCCCAGGAACCATCACGCTCGCCCCGAGCGGGCGCAACCTCGTCGTCCACGATCGCCTACGGATCACGACGCACGAACCCGAACCCGGGCAGTATCACGTGCCCGGGATCGACGTGACCTTCTCCTCGGTCGCCCAGGCATACGGCGCCGCGTCTGTGGGCGTGCTGCTCACCGGGATGGGGCGTGACGGTGCCCGTGGTCTGAAGCGGATGCGCGACCATGGCGCGCTGACCCTCGTCCAGGACGAGTCCACGAGCGCGGTGTACGGGATGCCGGCCGCGGCCATGTCAGCGGGCGCCGTCGACCTGCAACTGCCGCTGCCGGAGATCTGCTCGGCGGTGTACCGACTGCTCGAGACCGGCGAGCTCGAGTCGGCGGAGGGCTCGGCATGAGCCGCCCGGCGCTCACCGACGAGCAGTTCGCCTCGATCGCGAGCCTGCTCCACGACGCCGCCGGGCTGACCTTCGACGAGTCCCGGCGCGACTCCCTGACCTTCTCGGTCGCCGAGCGCATGGCGGCGACCGGGTGCGCGGATGTCGCGGCGTACCTCGCGCTGTTGATCAGCTCCGGCGGGGCGCAGGAACGCCAGGCGCTGCTGGACGAGGTCACGATCCCGGAGACCCACTTCTTCAGGAACCCGCCACAGGTGCGAGCACTGCGCACCTACGTCCTGCCCGAGCTGCTCCGGCAGGCGGCCGCGGGGCGCCGGCTGCGGATCTGGAGCGCGGGCTGCTCGACCGGTGAAGAGGCCTACACGATCGCGATCATGATCCGCGAGCTGCTGCCGGCCGGCGCCGACTGGGACGTGAAGGTCATCGCCACGGACGTCTCCACGCGGGCGCTCGCGACGGCCAGCACCGCGCACTACAACGAGCGCTCGTTCGTCATGACCGACCCGCTCGACCTGGCCCGCTGGTTCGTCCTCGACACGGTGCAGGGCTCGTGGGTCGTGCGCGACGAGGTGCGGGAGCTCGTGGAGTTCAAGCACCACAACCTGGTCACCGACCAGCCGCAGCTCGACCTCGACCAGGTCGATCTCATCCTCTGCCGCAACGTGACCATCTACTTCGACCGCGAGACCACTCGTCGCCTGATGAAGCGGCTGCACGACCGGCTGCGCGACGGCGGCTACCTGTTCCTCGGGCACGCCGAGACCCTTTGGCAGATCAGCGACGACTTCTCGCTGGTGTCGCTCGGCGACGCGTTCGTGTACCGGCGGCTCGAGACGGCGCCCGATGGCGAGCGGCGGCGCTGGGTGTTGCGCGACCGGCGCACCGAGGACGAGCTGCGGCCGACCCGGACCGATCGCCGCCGCGCTACCCCCGATCGTCGAGGCGGGGCCGCAGAGGATTCGCGCGCGCCCGACGCAAGCGCTGCCCTCGAGCCGCCCGCTCCGACCCGGGACCCGCTGGACGCGGTCCGCGGGGCGATTGCCCAGGGCCGGTACGCCGAGGCGGCCGACCTCGCCGAAGAGGTCGTCAGCGCCACACCGCTGTGGGCACAGGCGTACTACCTGCACGGGGTCGCACTAACCAATCTCGGTCGCGATGCCGATGCTTTGGTCGTGCTGCGCAAAGCCGTGTATCTCGACGCGGAGCACGGGTTCGCCCACTTCATGCTCGGCGGCGCGCTCGAGCGCCTCGACGAGCCGGTCGCGGCGTCACGGTCGTATCGCGCGGCGGCACGAACCCTCGGGCGGCGCCCGGTCGACGGCGTCGCTGGCGAGCTGGGTGGCCGCAGCGTCGCCGAGCTCGCGGCGCTGTGCGAGGACCTGGCCGAGCGGGCCGAGCAGGCGTCACGAGCTCAGGAGCGGTCGTCGTGACGCCCGGCTACGTGCTGTTCCGGGTGGGCGAGCGAAGCTTCGCGTTCTCGCTGTCCGAGACCCGCGAGATCGTGCGGCTCACCGGCATCGAACGGCTGCCGGGGACCCGACCGCCACTCGTCGGCGTGATCATGCTGCGGGGAACCCCGCTGCCGGTGCTCGACCTGCGCGGTGCGAACGCCGCCGACGACCACGGCGACGTGCTCGTCATGGAGGTCAACGGTGACCTGGTCGGCATCGCCGTCGACGCGGTTCTCGCCGTTCTCGCCGCGAAGGACCTGCCCGAGGCCGACGAGGCCCCCGCCAAGGCGCTTCCGTCGTACGTCATCGGTCTGCGACGAAGTGCGAGCGGTCCGGTCCTGCTGGTCGATCTGCAGCGGATGCTGGACATCGTCGCCGAAGGGTGGAGCGACTCGCTTCCCGGTTCGGGCTCGATCCTCGCGTCCTGAGACAGGGTCAGACGTAGCGCTCGAGGATCGACGACTCGGCCAGGCGCGACAAGCCCTCCCGCACCGATCGGGCCCGGCTGTCACCGACGCCCTCGACCAGCTGCAGGTCGTCGATCGACGCGGCGAGCAGCTTCTGCAGGCCGCCGAAGTGGTCGACCAGGCGGTCCACCACCGCGCTGGGCAGCCGCGGAACCCGGGCCAGCAGGCGGTAGCCGCGTGGGGACACCGCATTGTCGAGCACGTCCGGGCTGGTGCCCAGGCCGCAGACCCGCGCGATCACCGCAGGATCCAGCAGGTCGGTCGAGGACAGGTTGTCGAGCTCCGAACGGACATCGACGACTGTCCGCGGCTTGCGGCCGTGCTGTGTCGGCAGATAGTCGCGGATGATCAGGTCGCGCTCGAGCGGTACGCCGGCCATCAGCTCGTCGAGCTGGAGCGCCAGCAGCCGGCCATCGGTGCCGAGCTCGACGACGTACCCGTCGATCTCGGAGGCGATGCGGAGCACCATCTCCAGCCGCTGGGTGACGGCGACCGCGTCGCGTATGGTCACGAGGTCCTCGATCTCGAGCGCCGACAGCGTGCCGTTGACCTCGTCGAGGCGCATCTTGTACCGCTCGAGCGTGGCGAGCGCCTGGTTGGCGCGGGACAGGATCGCTGCGGAGTTGTCGAGCACGTAGCGGCGGCTGTCGAGGTAGAGCGCGATGATGCGCATCGACTGGCTCACGCTGATGACCGGATAGCCGGTCTGCTTCGCCACCCGTTCCGCCGTACGGTGCCGGGTGCCCGACTCGTCGGTCGGGATGGTCGGATCCGGCACCAGATGCGTCGCCGCCCATACGATCCGGCTGAGCGAGTCGTCGAGGACGATCGCGCCGTCCATCTTTGCCAGCTCGCGAAGCCGCGTCGATGACAGCTCGACGTCGAGCGGGAATCCGCCGGTGCACAACGACTCGACCGTCTTGTCGTAGCCGAGAACGATCAGGGCACCGGTGTGGCCGCGAAGGATCCGCTCGAGACCGTCGCGGAGCTGGGTGCCCGGCGCGACCCTGGCGAGAGTCGCGCGCAGCTGTTCACCGTCGGGTCGCTCGGAGGTTGCCACCGGACTCCTCGTCGCCGCACTCGATGAAGGCGCCTTGAGTCTACGGGCGCGCGCGGACCGCGCTGATCACCGAGCGATCACGATGCTGTGGGTTTCCCGTGGATTGCCTAGGCGGGCCGACGAGGCGTTGCCGACGCGCGTCGCACCGCATCGGCGAGATCACCGGCCTCGATCACGTTCAGCGCTCCGTGCGCGCTGCCGCACCCGCGTGGCACCAGTGCGGTCGTGAAGCCGAGCCGGGCCGCCTCCGCGAGCCGGGCCCGGATCGCCGACACGGGCCGAAGCTCCCCGGCCAGACCGACCTCGCCGATCGCCACGACACCCGGTCCGATCGCCTGGTCACGCAGCGACCCGGCGATCGCGAGCGCCAGCGCGAGATCGGCGGCCGGCTCCGCGAGGCGCACCCCGCCCACGGTCGCCGCGTAGACCTCCCGGCGGGCGAGCTTCAAACCCAGCCGACGTTCCAGCACGGCGAGCAGCATCGCGATCCGTTGCGCATCGAGCCCGCTGGTTGCCCGCCGCGGCGTGGTCGGCTGCTCCTCGCCGACCAGTGCCTGGACCTCGGTGACCAACGCCCGCCGGCCCTCCATGGTGACGGTCACGCAGGTGCCGGACACCGGCTCGGCGCCGTGCGCGAGGAACAGGCCGGACGGGTCCGGCAGCCCGACGATGCCGTCGTCGCGCAGGTCGAAGCAGCCCACCTCGTCGGCCGGGCCGAAGCGGTTCTTCACGGTGCGCACCAGGCGCAGCCTCGAGTGCCGATCTCCTTCGAACGAGAGCACGACGTCGACGAGGTGCTCGAGGGTGCGCGGCCCGGCGATCGCGCCGTCCTTGGTCACGTGTCCGACCAGGAGCACCGCGATGCCCCTGGACTTCGCGAGCTTGATCAGCGAGCTGGCCACCTCGCGCACTTGAGCGACACCACCGGCCGAGCCGTCGACGCCGGCCGAGGCGATGGTCTGCACCGAGTCGACGATCAGCACTGCGGGGGAGACCGCATCGACGTGACCGAGCACTGCGGCCAGGTCGGTCTCGGCGGCGAGGTAGAGGTTGTCGGCAAGCGCCTTGATCCGACCGGCCCGCATCCGGACCTGGGCGGCCGACTCCTCGCCGGTGACCAGCAGGCAGGTCGATCCGCCGGCAGCGATCCGCGCGGCCGCGCTCACCAGCAACGTCGACTTGCCGACCCCGGGCTCGCCGGCGACCAGCACCACAGAGCCGGGAACCAGCCCGCCGCCCAGCACTCGGTCCAGCTCGGGCTCGCCGGTCGGGCGGTGCTGCGCGTCTTGCCCCCGCACCTGCGCGATCGGAAGCGCTGCCGCCGTGACCGGCCCGGCGACGACCGACAGGCCGGGCCGGGCGCCGACCTCGGTGACCGTGCCCCACGCCTGGCACTCCGGGCAGCGACCGACCCAGCGCACGACCTCGACGCCGCACTCCTCGCAGCGGTACGCCGGACGCGCGGCCTTGGCGGTCTTCGTAGCCATCGCCGGTGACGCTAGAGCGGGGCTACGACGCTTTCCCGCACCGACGCGCCGCTGTGGACGGCGGTCAGGCGGGGTCGGCGGGGTGGGGAGCGACGCGCGCGGCGAGCGCCTCCTCGCAGAACCCGACCAGGACGTCGTACGCCGCCTGGCCGAGCAGCTCGACGAGCTCGGCCTGGTAGCCCAGGTAGAGCGGCTCGGCCGCTACGTGCGCCTCGGTCGCGCCGGTGCACCACCAGTCGAGGTCGTGACCGCCGGCGCCCCAACCGCGCCGGTCGTACTCGCCGATCGTCGTGACCAGGACCTCTGTGTCGTCGGGTCGCTTGACCCGGTCGTAGCTGCGGCGGATCGGCAGCTGCCAGCAGACATCCGGCTTGGTCTCGAGCGGGTGGCGGCCGGTGTTGAGCGCGTGCAGGTGCAGGGCGCAGCCCGCGCCGGCGGCAAAGCCCGGACGGTTGAGGAAGATGCACGCGTCGTTGTGCCGGCGGGTCCGGCGGCTGCCGTCCTCGACCTCGCTGATCCCGAGCTTCAAGCCCTGCTTGCGGTACTGCCACTCCTCCGCGGTGAGCTCCTTCGCGAACTTGCGAACCCGCTTCTCATCGCCCTTGTCCGAGTAGTAGGCGCCGTGCGAGCAGCACCCGTCGTCCGGCCGCTCGGCCAGGATTCCCTTGCAACCGCTGCCGTAGATGCAGGTCCATCGCGACAGCAACCAGGTGAGGTCGCACCGGAAGACCTGGTCGGCGTCGGCAGGATCGACGAACTCGATCCACTGGCGGGGAAAGTTCAGGTCGACCTCGGGCACCCGCCAACTGTAGTGACCTGCATACCCTCGCTCCGTGGCGGTCGTGCAGGTCCCGGACGCGAAGGTGGTGCTGTCGACGGCATCGGTCTATCCCGAGTCGACGGCCACGGCCTTCGAGCTGGCGGCCCGGCTCGGGTACGACGGCATCGAGGTCATGGTCTGGACCGATCCGATCAGCCAGGACATCGACGCGCTGCGCCACCTGGTCGACTACCACGGAATTCCGGTGGCTGCGGTGCACTCGCCGTGCCTGATCGTGACGCAGCGGGTCTGGGGGACCGAGCCTTGGGGCAAGCTGGTGCGCGCCCGCGAGGCCGCGGAGGCACTCGGCGCCTCGACCGTCGTGGTCCACCCGCCGTTTCGCTGGCAGCGGGAGTACGCCCGCGAGTTCGTCGGTGGCCTCGAGCGGATGGCCGGCGAGACCGATGTGCGGTTCGCGGTCGAGAACATGTTTCCCCTGCGGGCCCGCGGGCGGTCCGTGGTCGCCTACTCGCCGGACTACGACCCGAGCGAGGAGGACTTCCGGCACTTCACCCTCGACCTGTCGCACACCTCGGTCGCGCAGAACGACGCCTTGGACATGGCCGAGCGGATGGGCGACCGGCTCGCCCACGTCCACATCGCCGACGGGCTGGGCACTGCTCGGGACGAGCACCTCGTCCCTGGCCGCGGCGATCAACCGTGCGCCGAGCTGCTCGAGCGCCTCGCCGCCCACGGCTTCGCCGGTCACGTGGTTGTCGAGATCAACACCCGGCGGGCCGAGTCGCGGGCCGACCGCGAAACCGACCTGGCCGAAGCACTCGCTTACACGCGCCTGCACTTCGCTGCACCGGCGGCCGTGAGTGAGTGAGGCGGACGACTTCGGCCGGCGGTTCGGAACCGTCGCCGACCAGTACGACGAAGCCCGGCCGAGCTATCCGGACGAGGTGTTCGACGCGCTCGACGACGTGATCGGTGGTCTCGCCGGCTGCTTGATCGTGGATCTCGCCGCCGGTACGGGGCTGCAGACCCGCACGCTCGTGGCCCGTGGCGCCCACGTCATTGCGGTCGATGCGGACCACGCGATGCTGATGCGCCTGCGGTCGCGCAGCCCGGATGTTCCCGCCGTCGTCGGGCGGAGCGAGCGGCTGCCACTGCGCGACGGAGTCGCCGACGTCGTGACGTGCGCGACCGCATGGCAGTGGTTGCCCACGGACGAGACGACTGCCGAGGTCGCTCGGGTGCTGCGACCCGGTGGCCATCTTGCGCTGTGGTGGGCGGTCAGCCCGTTCGGCGACGGCATCGAGTGGGAGGACGCGCAGAGCGCCGTCATCGAGCGCTGGGACCAGGAGTACGGCGCACGTCCGGACCCGCCCGGATCGCGACCGAGCGACGCGGTCGACGACCTTCGCGCCCGCGGTGTCGACGTCGTGTTCGTGAGGGAGTTCGCGTGGACCAGATCGGTGACGCGCGCGGAGCACCTGCGCACCATCGCGACCTACTCACCCCAGCTGGCCCGCCCCGAGGATGAGCGTCGGGCGCTGCTGGCCGAGATCGACGCGGCGCTCGCACCCTGGCCGGTCGTCGACCAGCGGTGGTGGGGACCGCTCGTCGTCGCACGCTTCTGAGCGCGCGCCCCGTACGCTCGGCACTGTGTTGCGGTCGGGCATGCGTGCGGCGTTGATGGCCGCGTCCCGTCGCGACGGAGTCCGCCGGGTGGTCGAGCACGCTCCCGTGTCGCGGCGGGTCGTGAAGCGGTTCGTCCCCGGATCCTCGGTTGACGACGCCGTCCGCGCGACCCGTGAGCTGGTCGATGCCGGCCTTTGGGTCTCCCTCGACTATCTCGGCGAGGACATCACCGAGGTCGCGCAGGCGAAGGCGACCGCGGCGGCGTACCTCACCCTGCTTGACGAGCTCGCCGCCGCGGGTCTCGCCGCGAAGGCCGAGGTCTCGGTCAAGCTGTCCGCGATCGGCCAAGCACTCGATCGCTCGCTCGCCGTGGACAACGCGCGCGAGATCTGTGCCGCCGCCCAGTCCGCCGGAACCACGGTGACGCTCGACGCCGAGGACCACACGACGACCGACGGCACGCTCGACGTGCTACGTGAGCTGCGCACGGACTTCCCGTCGGTCGGTGGGGTGCTGCAGGCCTACCTGCGCCGCACCGAGGCCGACTGCCGTGACCTGGCCGGCGCCGGGTCGCGGATCCGGCTGTGCAAGGGCGCGTACGACGAGCCGGAGTCGGTCGCGTACAAACGCCGCGCCGAGGTCGACGCGTCCTATGTGCGATGCCTGCGCGCGCTGCTCGAGGGCGACGGCTACCCGATGATCGCGACCCACGACCCGGCGATGGTGTCGGCCGCGACCGACATCATCGACGAGAACCGACGACCGGCCGACGGCTACGAGTTCCAGATGCTCTACGGGATCCGTCCCGACGAGCAGCAGCGGCTCGCTCGCGAGGGCCGCATCATGCGGGTCTACATCCCGTACGGCGACGAGTGGTACGGCTATCTCGTCCGCCGCCTCGCCGAGCGCCCGGCCAACGTCAAGTTCTTCCTGCGCTCCCTCGCGTCGCGACGGTAGCGGGCCCCGCGAACCCGACGACGAGCTCCGATCGGCGTGGCCCGCGCCGTGGGACGATGGCGGCATGGGCGAGACGGTGGCCGTGCTGGGTGCGGGCAAGATGGGCGAGGCGCTGCTGACCGCGATGCTGCGCTCCGGGCGGGCCGCCCCGAGCCTGCTGTTCACCGAGCGGCATCCGGACCGGGCCGCCGACATCAGCGCGCGGCTCGGCGTCGAGGCGGTCACGACGACGCAGGCGGCCGAGCGTGCGGACACGTTGCTGGTCGCGGTGAAGCCGCAAGAGACCCAGGCGCTTCTCGACGATCTCGTGCCCGCAGTCACCGCGCGCAACCTGGTCATCTCGATCGTGGCGGGGATCCCGACGTCGACCTTCGAGAAGCGGTTGGCCGAGGGCACGCCGGTCGTGCGGGTGATGAGCAACACCCCGGTGTTCGTCGACGAGGCCATGAGCGCGATCTCGGCGGGCGCCCACGCCGGTGAAGAGCACCTGCAGCGCACCGAGGACCTGCTTCGGCCGGTCGGCAAGGTGATCCGGCTGCCCGAGTCGCAGCTCGATGCCGTGACCGCCCTGTCGGGCAGTGGCCCGGCGTACTTCTTCTACCTGGTCGAGGCGATGATCGACGCCGGCATCCTGCTCGGCCTGCCGCGGGCGATCGCGGCAGAGCTGATCGTGCAGACCGCGTACGGTTCGGCGGTCATGCTGCGAGAGTCCGGCGAACATCCGGTCCAGCTGCGCGAGGCCGTGACCAGCCCGGGCGGTACGACGATCGCGGCGATCCGCGAGCTGGAGAACCACGGCGTGCGAGCGGCGCTGCTCTCCGCTCTCGAAGCGGCGCGCGACCGCTCCCAGGAGCTGGCCGCCGGGGCGGGATAGGCGATGGGCTGCACGGTTGCGGCGCCTTGGGACCGCCGGCTGCTCGACTACGACTTCGGCCCGGCGCATCCGCTGGCGCCGGTGCGGGTCGAGCTGACGATGGCGCTCGCCGAGGAGCTCGGCGTGCTCGACCGGGTCGACGTCCTGGAGTTCGAGGCCGCGACGGACGAGCTGCTCCAGCTCGTGCACCGGCCGGACTACCTCGATGCGGTGCGGCGGGCCGGAGAGACGTTGCGGCCGGACCCGGCGCACGGGCTCGGCACGGCGGACGACCCGGTGTTCGCCGGCATGCACGAGGCGAGCGCGCTCGTCGCGGGCGCGTCCGTTGCCGCCGCCCGCTCGGTGCACTCGGGCACGCACGACCACGGGGTGAGCGTGTCGGGCGGGCTGCACCATGCGATGCCTGATCGGGCGTCGGGTTTCTGCGTCTACAACGACCCGGCGATCGCGATCGCATGGCTGTTGTCCCAAGGCGTCGAGAGGGTCGCCTACGTCGACATCGATGTTCACCACGGGGACGGGGTGCAGGCGGTCTTCTGGGACGACCCCCGGGTGCTGACCATCAGCCTGCACGAGAGCGGTCGCACGCTGTTCCCGGGGACCGGTGCGGCTTCCGAGGTGGGCGGGCCGAGCGCGCGAGGTACGGCGATCAACATCCCGTTCGAGCCGGGCACCCGGGACGTCGCGTGGCACGGCGCGTTCGACGCCGTCGTCCCGGAGGCGGTCCGCGAGTTCGCCCCCGACTACCTGGTCACGCAGCACGGCTGCGACACCCATGCGCTCGACCCGCTGGCGAACCTGCTGCTCACGGTCGACGGGCAATGGTTGGCCCATGCGAAGCTGCACGACCTCGCCCACGAGGTTTGCGGTGGCCGCTGGCTCGCGCACGGCGGCGGCGGTTACGAGCTCGTGCAGGTCGTGCCGCGCACCTGGACGCACCTGCTCGCGATCGCGACCGGCGCCCCGGTCGATCCTGAGACGCCGACGCCGGAACCCTGGCGGGAGTTCGTCAAGCGCCGGACCGGCGAGCACGCCCCGATCAGGATGACCGATCGGCCGCCCACGGCGAGCGGAGCATGAGCGCCATGACGCTGTCCGGTGCCATGGCCCGCGCGGCCGCGGCGGCGATCGCCGCGGTCGGCCTGACCGCCTGCGCGGTCACCAGCGTGCACGGCTCCGCGCCGCCTCCCGTCGTACGCAGCACGGGCCCGGCGCAGACCGCTCCGGCGGGTTCGATCAAGACCGGCGGGGCGGCGAGCGGGTCGGTCGCCGTACGAATCTCCGCGGTCGGCGACACCATGCTCGGCAACACGCCGGACCTCCCGCCGGACCCCGGGGCCTACCTCTCGGATGTCGACAAGCCGCTCAAGTGGCACGCGCAGATCGTCTTCGGCAACCTCGAGGGGACGCTGACCGATGTCACCCACGGCAAGTGCGCCCACAACGGCGGCGACTGCTTCGCCTTCCGCGATCCGCCGCACTACGCCCGCTACCTCGCCGCCGACGGCTTCACCGTGCTCAACGACGCCAACAACCACTCGCACGACTTCGGCCAGGCCGGCCTCGACCAGACCATCCGGGCCATCCACCACGCGGGGATGCAGCAGACCGGCCTGGTGGGCGAGGTCACCGTCGTGCACACGGGTACGACGAAGGTGGCGTTCGTCGCTTTTTGCGCCGTATCCCAACACCGCCGATCTGCTGCACCTCAAAGCCGCCGCGCGGCTGATCCGCCGGGCCCGCCACGAGGCGCGGATCGTCGTGGTCTACATGCACGCCGGCGCGGAGGGCGCCGACGCCGACCACGTGACGGGGCACGAGGAGTACTACGTCGGCGAGGACCGGGGCAACCCGGAGAAGTTCGCGCACATGGCGGTGCGCAACGGTGCGAGCCTGGTGATCGCGAGTGGCCCACACGTGCTGCGGGGGATGGAGTTCTACCGGCATCACCTGATCGCGTACAGCTTGGGAAACTTCGCGAACTACCACGACTTCGGCGCCGGCGGCGTGCTGTCCGACTCGGCGATCCTGCACGTTTCACTCGGTCCGGACGGACAGTTCCGCTTTGCCCGGTTGTTCTCGGTGCGGCTGGATGGCGAGGGGCACCCGACCCGCGGCGGTGGGTCGGTCGGGCTGGTCCGGCGGCTGTCCCGCGAGGACTTCGGGCCGGCTCGCGCGCGGTTCAGTACTGACGGCGTGATCACCCCCAATCAGGGCTGAAACGGCACGACACGCCGCAGGCCGGACGGCGCGTCACTCGTTCGGGTGATGTCCCACCCGTATCTATGACGCCATGAGGCACAAGCCGATACAGTCGATACAGCACGCATGCGGTGCCTGCGTCGGAGGGGAAGCCGACGCGCCGCACGCGTGGAAGGGCGGTTGTTCCATGGCTGCGGACGCTGGCATCCCCGGGAATGGTGCCGGGGCGGTGACGAGTCCCGCCCACCCGGAGGCCGAGCGGCTCGGCGAGCTGCGGTTTCTGACCGTCGCCGAGGTCGCGACCCTGATGCGGGTCTCCAAGATGACCGTCTACCGGCTGGTGAACGCCGCGACGCTGCCCGCCGTGCGCGTGGGTCGATCGGTCCGGGTGCCTGAGCAGGCGGTGCACGACTACCTGCAGCACTCGTTCGTCGAAGCCGGCTGACCCACCGGGCCGCCGTTCCGGCTAACCTTGGCCGGGATTTGCTCGGGGACGGCTGTCGGAAAGGCGCCACGTGGGTTCGGTCATCAAGAAGCGTCGCAAGCGCATGGCGAAGAAAAAGCATCGCAAGCTGCTGAAGAAGACGCGCGTGCAGCGACGCAACAAGAAGTAACGAGAGGGGCGCGAGCGTGTCCTCGTCGAAGCAACGGCGCTACGACTGGGTGACCTTCACTTCCGACTACGGCCTGGACGACGTGTTCGTCGGGGTCTGCCGCGGGGTCGTCGCCTCCATCGCGCCGCACGTGCGGGTTCTCGATGTCTGCCACCAGGTGACGCCGCAGGATGTCGCCCAGGGCGCCAACAGCCTGGCCTCCGCGATCCCCTACCTTCCGCTCGCCGTCCATCTCGCGCTGGTCGACCCGATGCACGGGGCGACCGCCCGCGGGGTGGTCGTCGAGACCGGCGACGGCTCGCTGCTGGTGGGACCGGACAACGGGATCCTCTCCCTCGCCTGGGAGCAGCGTGGCGGCGCCAAGCAGGCCGTGGAGATCTCGAACCCGGCACTGTGTCTCGAGACCATCCACCGGACCTTCCGCGGTCGGGACATCTTCGCCCCCGTGGCCGCCCACCTCGCCAACGGCACCGAGCTGGGCGAGATCGGTGCGGCGGTCTCCACCGACGAGCTGGTCACGCTGCCGGTGCGCGGGGTCGTCGTCGACGACGACCACGTCCACGGCGAGGTCAGCCTGGTCGACCACTTCGGCAACGTCTCGCTCAACGTCTGCCGCTCCGATCTCGAGGCGGCCGGCATGACCTTCGGCGACACCGTCGAGGTGCGCTGCAACGGCCGTACGTTGGACGTGCCGTTCAACGCGACGTACGGCGACGTCGCCCGCGGCCGGCTCACCCTGTGTGAGGACTCGTTCCGCTCGATCATGCTGGCGGTCAACGCCGGCCACGCGAGCCGCGAGCTGCGCGTGGGCCGCGGCGAGCCGGTTGTCATCGCCCGGCTGCCGCAGCAGTCAGCCCGGCCGGGCTCGCTCAACTGACCACTCGGGCGCCGAGCCGCCCGACTACCATCGCGTCGTGAGCTCAGGCGTGGTCCTGGTGACCGGTGTCTCGCGCCGGATCGGCGCCCTGCTCGCTGCCCGGCTGTCCGACGACGAGTCGATCGAGCGCGTCATCGGGGTGGACGTCGAGCCCCCGAAGACCGATCTCGGGCGCACGGAGTTCGTCCGAGCCGACATCCGGAACCCGATCATCGCGAAGGTGATCGCGCAGGCGAAGGTCGACACGGTTGCGCACCTCAGCGTGATCGCGACGCCGTTCGGAGCCGGCGGCCGGGCGGCCATGAAGGAGATCAACGTCATCGGCACGATGCAGCTTCTGGCCGCGTGCCAGAAGGCGCCGAGCGTGCGGAAGCTGGTCGTGAAGTCGACCACCGCCGTCTACGGGTCGTCGTCGCGAGACCCTGCGCTGTTCACCGAGGAGATGGAGCCGCGGGCGCTCCCGCGGTCGGGCTACGCCAAGGACTCGGTCGAGGTCGAGGGATACGTCCGCGGGTTCGGCCGCCGGCGTCCGGACGTCGATGTCACGCTGCTTCGGTTCGCGAACTTCATCGGCCCGCGGATCGACACCCCGCTCACCCGCTACTTCTCGCTGCCCGTGGTTCCGACGGTGTTCGGGTTCGACCCGCGGCTGCAGCTGCTGCACGAGGACGACGGGATGCAGGTCCTGCACCGCTCCGTGGTCGAGGACCATCGGGGCACCTTCAACGTCGCGGCGGACGGTGTGCTGCTTCTGTCGCAGGCCATCCGGCGCGCCGGTCGGACGTCGGTGCAGTTCCCGAACGCCGCGGTCAGCGTGGTCGGGTCGGCGTTCCGGCATACCGGGCTGGTGGACTTCTCGCCGGAGCAGCTGCAGTTCCTGCTCTTCGGTCGCGGGGTCGACACCAGGCGCTTGGTCGAGGACTTCGGCTATCTCGCGCGCTACACCACCGTCGAGGCGTTCGACGACTTCGTCGCGGGAAGCGGCCTGCGGCCGGTGATCGACCCGGCGCGGGTCGAGGCGGCCGGCGAGCTCGTCCGCGATGTCGTAGGGCGGCTGGGGGTGGCCGTCGGTGTCTGACGCTCGCGTGATCCGGCTGGACTCGGGCGACGGCCCACCCGCCAGGCGCCGCCGCGCCCGCGCGGAAGCGCCCGCACCCGCGCCGGCTCCGGTGCCGGAGCTCGACGAGGAACCGTCGGCGGAGCCGGGTGACTGGGAGCGGCGGGCGGCCGGCGCTCTCGCCTTCCTGCGCCGCCGGATCACCGGCGACTACGAGATCGACGACTTCGGCTTCGACGCCGATCTCACCGAGCACGTGCTCATGCCGTTGCTGCGGCCGATCTATGAGAAGTACTTCCGGGTCGAGGTCCAGGGCATGGACAACGTTCCCGTGATGGGCGGCGCGCTCATCGTCGCCAACCACTCGGGCACCATTCCGGTCGACTCGGCGATGACCCAGCTCGCGCTGCTCGACCACCATCCGGCGCATCGCCACCTGCGCATGCTCGCCGCCGACCTCGTCTTCACCCTTCCGGTCGTGGCACCGGCGGCGCGCAAGTCGGGTGCGACGCTGGCGTGCAACGAGGACGCCGAGCGGCTGCTCGGTGCGGGTGAGCTGGTCGGTGTCTGGCCGGAGGGGTTCAAGGGGATCGGCAAGCCGTTCAGCGAGCGCTACAAGCTGCAGCGCTTCGGCCGCGGCGGGTTCGTCTCGGCGGCGCTGCGGGCCGGCGTACCGATCATTCCGTGCTCGATCGTGGGGGCCGAGGAGATCTACCCGATCATCGGCAACGTGCCGACCCTGGCGCGTGCGCTCGGGCTGCCGTACATCCCGATCACGCCGTTGTTCCCGTTGCTCGGGCCGCTGGGCCTGCTGCCTTTGCCGTCGAAGTGGATCATCGAGTTCGGCGAGCCGATCGAGACCGATCAGATCGGTGCCGCGGGCGCGGACGACCCGATGCTGGTGTTCAACCTCACCGACCAGGTCCGTGAGGTCATCCAGCAGACGTTGTACAAGCTCCTGCTCGCCCGACGCAGCGTCTTCTTCTAGGCGTTGCTGCAGAGGCTTCGTCTGTCAAGGCTTGTGCGTTAAGGCTTCAGGGCCTTGCGCGGCGCCCTGATCGCGCCGTTGTGCTTGCGGTGCATGGCGAGTCCCACGGCGATGCCGCCGGCGATCGCGCCCGCCCCGGCAGCAGCCGGTACGCCGACCTTCGCCGCCTTGCGTCCGGTGCGGAAGTCGCGCACCTCCCAGCCGTTTTCCCGCGCGATCCGTCGTAGCCGCGCGTCCGGGTTGACCGCGACCGGATGTCCGACCGTGGTCAGCATCGGGAGGTCGTTGGCGGAGTCGGAGTACGCCGAACACTGCGCGAGGTCCAGTCCTTCCTGTGCCGCGAGCGCCATCACGGCCTCGGCTTTTGCCGGTCCGTGCAGCGGCTCGCCGACCAGACGCCCGGTGTAGACGCCGTCCACCACCTCGGACACCGTGCCGAGCGCTCCGGTCAGGCCGAGCCGGCGGGCCAGCAGTGCGGCGAGCTCCGCAGGCGCGGCAGTGACCAGCCAGACCCGCTGGCCGGCGTCGAGATGGAGCTGCGCCAGGGCCCGCGTGCCGGACCAGATCCGGTCGGCGATCAGCTCGTCGTAGATGTCCTCGGCCAGCTCCGTGACTTCGTCGACCGAGTGCCCGGCGATGAAGCCGAGCGCGGCCTGTTTGGCGTCCTCCATGTGGTCGAGGTTCTCGATGCCGCGCAGCCGGAAGGCGACCTGCCGCCATGCGAACGCGGCCAGGTCCCGCCACGAGAAGAAGTCCCGAGCCGCGAGCCCGCGGGCGAAGTGGTAGATCGATGCGCCTTGCAGCATCGTGTTGTCGACGTCGAAGAACGCCGCCGCGTGCGGATCCGCGGGCATCGCGAGACTGGCCTCGACCTCTGCCGCGGCTGCGGACGCATGTCCGGCTTCGACGGCACTGCGCCGCGAGCGCGACCGGGCGGCCATGCCGTCGAGGGTAGTCGCGAGCGCTCGGAAGAGGCGGCGGGCGGCCAGTGGCTACCGTTGACTCGTGCCCGCGTTGCGTCCGTCGCGCCGGCTGCCGGCCGGGCGCTCGCCGGCGGCCGCCCGCAGCGCCGCGTCGGCGGTTGCCGCCCGGGAGAATCGCACGAGGCGCGAACGGCGCCGGCGCATGCAGGTCCTCGTCTGGAGCGTGGTCGCGATCCTCGTCGCGCTGGGCGCATTCGTGTCGGGGCTGGTTGCCGCACCGCTGAACTACAACTTCCAACCGGTGCCCCCGAAGTCCGTTCTCCTGCTGGACTCCGCAGGCCAGCCGTTCGCGACGATCCGTTCGCCGCAGGTCGAGGACCCGGTGCCGGGCTCGCAGATCCCGCTGGTCATGCGTGAGGCGATCGTCGCGGCGGAGGACCAGCGGTTCTACTCGAGTCCCGGCATCGACCCGATCGCGATCGCGCGGGCGGCCTGGCACGACCTCACCGGGCACGGGCTTCAGGGTGGTTCCACGATCACCCAGCAGTACGTCAAGAACGTCTACACCGGCAGCCAGCGGACCCCGTTGCGCAAGCTGCGGGAGGCCTCGCTCGCGCTCCGGCTCGAACAGCACCTGACCAAGAGCGAGATCCTCACCCGCTACCTGAACACCCTCTACCTGGGCAACGGTACGGCGGGGGTCGAGGCGGCGAGCCGGTTCTACTTCGGCGTACCGATCAACGAGCTGTCGCTGAACCCGGCGACCGGCAAGCGCGATCCGTCGTTGGCACTGGCCCGAGCCGCAACTCTCGCCGGCATGGCGCCGGCACCGTCGGATTGGAACCCGCTGCACGACCCTACGGCAGCGCGTTCGCGCGAGCTGTACGTGCTCAACCGCATGCAGGTGGCCGGCTACATCAACTCCGAGCAGGCCGGCGATGCCTACGGCTCCGCGTTGCCGCGGGTCGTCGCCCAGGCGGAGCCCGAGGCGCAGACGATCGCTCCCGAGTTCCGCGACCTGGTCGCCGCGCAGCTCGCGCACTACGGCGACTCGACGCTGTTCAACTCGGGCGGGATGCAGGTCACGACCACCCTCGACCTCGACCTGCAGCAAGCGGCCACGGAGGCACTCGGTGAGATCCTGCCGAAGCAGAAGCACCTGAATGCGGCAGTCGTCGCGGTCGATCCCCGCAACGGCGACCTGCGGGCGCTCGCCGAGCACAAGGCCGGCGGCTACGTGCAGAACGGTCTCGACCTCGCCGACCCGCCGGTCGCGGACATCACCCGTTCGTCGGGATCCACCATCAAGCCGTTCACGCTCGCGGTCGCGCTCCAGCACGGACACACGTTGTCCGAGGGCCATCAGGCTCCGGAGTGCATCCGGATCGGACCGGGCTACCGGCCCTGCAACGCGGAGGGCGGTGCCGGCTACTACACCCTCGAGACCGCGCTCGAGCAGTCGATCAACACCGTCTACGCGCCGCTCGCGGTCCAGGTCGGCATGAACCGGATCGTCCGGCTGGCGAAGCGGGCCGGGATGGTCGTCGGGCATCTCGACACGGGTCACTCCTGCGGTGCGAGAAGGGGCGTGATCTGCCCGTCGTACGCGTTGGGCATTCCGGTCAGCCCGCTGTCCGAGGCGGATGCCTACGGCAGCTTCGTCGACCATGGCATCCATCACGCGGTGCGCAGCATCCTGACCGTCCGCACCCCGGTGCAGGGCGAGCTCTTCCAGGCCGCGCCGCAGCCACCCGGCAGCCGGGTCATGCCGGCGAGGATCGCCAACGAGGTCACGTCGGCGATGCAGGGCGTGGTCGACTCGGGCACCGGGAGGGCAGCCCGCCAGCCGTTCCCGGTCTACGGCAAGACCGGCACCACCGACCATTTCACCGACGCCTGGTTCACCGGATGCACGCGCACCCTGTGCATCACGGTCTGGATGGGGGACACCAACCCGCACGAGCTCCGCGACGCATCAGGCGCGCCGGTGTACGGCGGCACCATCCCGGCGAAGCTGTTCGCGCAGACCTTCGTTGACTATCGCGCGCTGCAGGGCAGCTCCTAGCAGCGCGCCGGGCGCGCTTCGGCGCCGATCACGGGTGCTTGCAGGTGTGGAACACTCGTCGCCATGGCCGCCGGGAACGTCGCCGATCTGGTGCGGGCAGCGGCCGAGACCAGCCCGGACAAGCCTGCCCTCGTCGACGGCGAGCGAACGGTGTCGTGGGCACTGCTCGACCGCATGGTCGAGCAGGCGGCGGCCGGTTTGCAGGCGGCGGGCTGCGAGCCCGGCGACCGGATCGGCCTGCTCCTGCCCAACAGCGTGGAGTTCGTGACCGCGTACTTCGGCGCGCTGCGCGGGGGGTTTGTCGCCGTACCGTTCAACACCGCCTACACCCCGCGGGAGCTGAGGTACCAGCTCGGCGACGCCGCCGTCCGCCTGGTCGTCACGGACACCGAGCACCAGGGGCAGCTCACCGATCTCACCGAGGACTCGCTCGTCGTGGTCGGCGCGGAGTCCGGGTCGTGGGACCAGTTGCTGGACGCGGGCGTGAGCGGCGAGCGCAGCGAGGTCGGTGGCGAGGACCTCGCCGTACTGCTCTACACCTCCGGCACCTCCGGCCGGCCGCGCGGCGCGATGCTCAGCCACCGTGCGTTGCTCGCCAACCTCGACCAGCTGGTGGCGATCCAGCCGCCGGTGGTCTCGGCGGACGACCGCGTTCTGCTCGTCCTGCCGCTGTTCCATGTGTACGGCCTGAACGCCGGGCTGGGTCTGGTCGCCAAGGCCGGCTCGACCGGCATCCTCGCCCGCCGCTTCGACCCGACCGAGACCCTCGAGCTCATCCAGGACCAGCAGGTCAGCTGCATCGTCGGCGCTCCGCCGATGTACGTCGCGTGGTCGGCGATGCCGCAGCTCGGCGAGCGGCTGAGCACGGTGCGCCTGGCGTTGTCCGGCGCGGCGCCGTTGCCGCCCTCCGTGCTCGGGTCGGTCCTGGAGTCCAGCGGCCACCACATCTTCGAGGGTTACGGCCTCACCGAGGCCGCTCCCGTGCTCACCACGACGTTGTGCAGCCCGGTGCCGAAGGCGAGCAGCGTCGGTCGACCGCTGCCGGGCGTCGAGGTCAAGATCCTCGACGACGCCGAGGAAGAGGTCGACGAGCACGATCCCGGCGAGCTGATCGTGCGCGGCGCCAACCTGTTCTCCGGCTACTGGCCCGACGGCGCGGGCGGCCCGGATGACGAGGGCTGGTTCCGGACCGGCGACGTCGCGTACGCCGATGCCGACGGCGACCTGTATCTCGTCGACCGAACCCGCGAGCTGATCCTGGTGAGCGGCTTCAACGTGTATCCCCGCGAGGTCGAGGACGTCCTCGCCGAACACGAGGCCGTGGCCGAGGTCGCCGTGATCGGCGCGCCACACCTCTACACCGGCGAGACGGTGAAAGCGCTGGTCGTGCTGCGGCCCGGGCTGACGGCGACCGAAGACCAGCTGATCGCCTACGCGGCGTCCCGGCTCGCGCGGTTCAAGTGCCCGACGATCGTCGAGTTCGTCGCGGAGCTGCCCCATTCGTTGTCCGGCAAGGTCTCGAAGGGCCGGCTGCGCGAGGGTGACGGCGGCGACGACCATGCGTCGGCTGCCGGCGGTTGACCACCGCGGACCCGAGGGTGGTCGTGCTCGTCACGTCCGGTTGCCACCTGTGTGACGAGGCCTGCTCCGCGGTCGAGGCGGTGTGTCGAGAGCTCGACGTCGGCTGGACCGCTCGCCCGCTCTCCGAGCTGGCGGCCGATGCCCAGGCCAGGTGGCGCGAGTACGTGCCGGTGATCCTCGTGGACGGCGAGGTGCACGACATCTTCCGCGTGGCACCCGACCGGCTCCGCTCGACGCTCGCGGGGCGCGGCTGACCGGCGTTCGCTGCGGTCGCTTCGTGCCATCCTGATCCGGTGATCTCCTTCGTCGTGGTGATAGCGGCATTCGCGTTCGGTGCGGCGGACCAGTACGTCGGCAGCCTCGGCGGGCATGGCGTCGCCTGGGCGGCACAGGTCAGCCTGCTCTCGGCACCGTGGCTCGTGCTCGCCTTTCTGGCCGGGTGCACGCAGCGGGCGCCGCGCCCCGCCGCGGTGCTCGGGCTGGGCGCCACGCTCGCCGCCCTGCTCGGTTACCTGCTGATGACGCTGAGCCCGATCGAGCAGGCGACGCTGAGCATCCGCGGCGTCGAAGGTTTCGTCCGAAGCGACCCGTTCGTCTTCCTCGGCGGAGCCTTCACCGGGCCGTTGTTCGGGTGGTTCGGGCAGCAGTGGCGGGTGCAGCGCGCGTGGGCCGGTGCGCTCGTCTCGGCGGCGATGGTCTGTCTCGAACCGGCGATCCGCGATCTTGCCGGCCAGGCGATCACCTCCCGGCGGGTCGCGCTGGCGGAGGTCGGCGCCGGGCTGGCGCTGGCGGCGTACTTCGCGGTGGCCGCGCGTCGCTGGCGGCTGGCGGAACAGCGCGGCTGAGCCGGCCTGCTACTCCGCTGGTTGCTCCGCCGGTCACTCGGCGCCGGCGGTCTCCGCCTGGGCCAGCCACTCGCGTTGGGTCGACAGCGCCGCCTCGGTCTCGGCCACCAGCTTGCCGTCGCCGGCCGCCTGGGCGCGTCCCAGGCGCGCTTCCAGCTTGTCGACCGACTCGCGGAGCCGGATGACGAGGGTCGACTCGGTGACCTGCACCTTGCGCCCGGCCGAGGTGGCGTGGCGGATCTTCTGCTCGACGTCGGCCAGCCGCGACTCGACGGTGTCCTTCGCGTCCCTCGGGACGTGTCCGATCTTCTCCCAGCGGTCGTGGATGGAGCGCAGCCGCTTGCGTGCGCCGTCCGGGTCCGCGGTCGCGTCGATCCGCTCGGCTTCGCTGAGCAGGGCCTGCTTGGCCTCAAGGTTCGCCTTCAGCTCCGAGTCGCGGGCGGCGAAGACCTCGGAACGCCGGCTGAAGAAGCCGTCCTGCGCGGTCTTGAACCGCTTCCACAGGTCGTCTTCGACGTCGCGGCCGGCCCGACCGGCTGCCTTCCACTCCGTCATCAGCTCGCGGAAGCGCTTCGCGGTGGCCGCCCACTCGGTCGAGTCGGCGAGCTTCTCGGCATCACTCGCCAGCTTGGCCTTGCGTTCGGCGGCTCCGGCTCGCTGGGTCTCGACCTCGGCGAAGTGTGCGCGGCGCCGGGAGTCGAACTGGCGGCGCGCCTTGGACAGCTGCTCCCAGAGCTGGGAGTCGGTCTTTCGGTCGACGCCCCGGATCGCCTTCCACTCCTCGACCATCGCGCGATAGCGCTCGCCGGTCGCCCGCCAGCTGGTGCTCGACGACAGCTCCTGTGCCTCGCTGACGAGGGTCCGTTTCGCCTGCACCGCAGCATCCGCGGCGGCGGCGCGTTCGGCCGCCTTCGCCGCCTGCCGGTCCGCCACTGCGGCGAGTACGGCGTCGAGCCGCGTGACGAGTGCGTCGAGGTCCCCGAGCGCGGCCGCCGAGGGGACCACCTCGCGCAGCTTGCGGGCCGCCGTGCCCACCGAACGGGGGTCGCTCGCGGCCGAGGCCACCCGTCCCTCCAGCAGGCCGACCTCCGCGGCCAGTTCCGCATAGCGGCGCTGGTAGAACTCGAGCCCGTCCTCCGGGCTGCCGGCGTGCCAGGAGCCGATCACCCGCTCGCCGTCGGCGGTGCGGAGATATACCGTGCCGTCCTCGTCGATGCGGCCCCATTCGCTGCTCATCGCCACAAATCCTCACATGCGGCGGCAGGCAGCGGTAGGCGGACCGGTGGTTCCCACCCGGTTGACCTCGGCCGTCCATCCGCGCGGACGGTGCCGGTTCATCGGCTGTTCACAACCGCACAACCGTTTTGTGCACATCTTCACAAGCGGGTTACAGTCGACCGAGGGGAAAGACAGCTCGGTTGGGAGTCCGGTTGACGATGGCGGACCCGACCACGAAGCCCTCCTCCGCCTCGGCGCGCAACGGCAGCTCGCCGAACGGCACCGGCCGACCCCCCCGGTCCTCCGGCGCCCGCACGGCACGGCGCGGTGGCATCTCCGAGGCGACGGTGGCCCGGCTTCCGGTCTACCTGCGGGTGCTCACCTCCCTCGCCGAGGGCGGGGTTGCGACGATCTCCTCCGATCTGCTCGCCCGAGCAGCCGGCGTCGGCCCGGCGAAGCTGCGCAAGGACCTGTCCCACCTCGGCTCGTACGGCACCCGCGGCGTCGGGTACGACGTCGAGTTCCTCGTCTACCAGATCTCCCGCGCCCTCGGTCTCACCCAGCACTACAGCGTGGTGATCGTCGGGGTCGGCAACCTCGGGCAGGCGCTCGCCGGGTACGGCGGCTTCGGCAGCCGCGGCTTCCGGGTGGCCGCACTGGTCGATGCCGACCCGTCGCGAGTGGGTTCGGTCATCGCAGGAGTCGAGGTGCGCCCGGTCGACGAGCTCGAGCGGATCCTCGGCGAGGAGGAGATCTCGATCGGCGTCATCGCGACTCCTGCCTCGGCGGCGCAAGACGTGTGCGACCGGCTGATCCGTGCCGGGGTGACCAGCGTGCTGAACTTCGCTCCGGTCGTGCTCTCCGTCCCGGACGGCGTCGACCTGCGCAAGGTCGACCTGTCGATCGAGCTGCAGATCCTTGCCTTCCACGAGCAGCGCAAGTCGCTGGTCACCCAGGAAGCAGGACAGCGGTGAGCCTGCTCGCGATCGGGTTGTCGCACCGGTCGGCGCCGGTAGACCTGCTCGAGCGGGTCGTGATCGACACCGATTCGATCGCGAAGCTGCTCGCCGACCTGGTCGGCTCCGAGCATGTCGACGAGGCCCTCGTGCTCGCCACCTGCAACCGGCTGGAGGTGCATGCCGAGGTCCGGAAGTTCCACGGCGGCGTGCAGGAGATCAGCGAAGCGCTCGCCGCGCACGCCGGGGTCGACCTCGACACGCTCACCGAGCACCTCTATGTGCACTACGAGGACCGTGCCGTACAGCATCTGTTCGCGGTCGCCGCCGGGCTGGACTCGATGGTGGTCGGGGAGCAGCAGATCCTTGGCCAGCTGCGGTCCGCGTTGAACCTCGCGCGCGCCGAGCACACCGTTGCGCGTTCGCTCGGCGCGGTGGTCGACGCCGCGTTGCGGGTCGGCAAGCGGGCGCACACCGAGACCGACATCGACCGCGCCGGCCGTTCGCTGGTCTCCGTCGGAGTCGCACTGGCCGAACGCTCAACCGGCGGGCTGTCCGGGCGCCGAGCCGTCGTGGTCGGCGCGGGCGCGATGAGCTCGCTGGCCGCCGGGGAGCTCCGCGAGCGGGGGATCGCGAACCTCGACATCGTCAACCGCACGCCCGAGCGCGCCCGGCGACTGGCGGTCAAGGTGGGTGGGCAGGCTCACGCGATGGAAGCGCTCGCTGCGGTCGTGCGGGAGGCGGATCTGATGATCTCGTGCACCGGCGCGGTCGGTACGGTCGTCGGCCCCGAGGCGCTGGGCGACCGCGCGGAGCGCCCCTTGTTCGTGCTCGACCTCGCGCTGCCGCGCGATGTCGATCCCCGTGCCGCCTCGATTCCCGGCGTCACGGTCGCCGACCTCGATGCTCTGTCGGAAGTGGTAGAGACCGCATCGATCGAGGCGGATGTCGACGCCGTACGCCGGATCGTCACCGACGGGGTCGGGTCGTTCCTGGCCAAGCAGCGCGCCGACCGCGTGGCGCCGACCGTCGTCGCGCTCCGGGCGCGCGCCCAGCAGGTCGTGGACGCCGAGCTCAGCCGGTTGCTCGGGCGGATGCCACACACCGACGAGCGGACGACCAAGGAGATCCGCGCAACCGTCGAGCGGGTGGTCGACAAGCTGCTGCATGCGCCGACGGTTCGGGTGAAGGAGCTCGCCGAGTCCCCCGGTGGTGACTCGTACGCCGAGGCGCTGCGCGAGCTGTTCGCGCTCGACCCGGCCGCAACGGAGGCCGTGACCCGTGCCGATGTGGTGGTCGAGGAGACCGGATCCTCGGAAGGGCGACCCGAATGACCGCCGTGACGACGCGCACGCTTCGGATCGGCACCCGCCGCTCGCCGCTGGCCCTCGTGCAGGCGACCGAGGTCGCGAACGTGCTGCGGGGTGCGGGACACGAGGTGGAGCTGGTCGAGGTCGTGACAGAGGGCGACCGGTCGGCAGCGGCGCTGCCTGATCTCGGCGGCACCGGCGTCTTCGTCACCGAGGTGCGGCGGCGGCTGCTGGCCGGCGATGTCGACCTCGCCGTCCACTCGCTGAAGGACCTCCCGAGCCGCCAGCCCGACGATGTCGCTCTGGCCGCAGTGCCCGAGCGCGCCGACCCGCGCGACGCACTGGTGAGCCGCGACGGTGCCGGCCTGTCGGGACTCGCGCCCGGTTCGCGGGTGGCCACCGGATCGCCGCGGCGGGCGGGCCAGCTACGAGCCCTCGGCCTCGGGATCGAGGTCGTGGGCATCCGCGGCAACGTCGACACCCGGATCCGCAAGATCGCCGAGGGTGCGGCGGATGCGGCCGTGCTTGCCGCGGCGGGCCTGGTCCGCCTCGGTCGGCTGGCGGAGGCGAGCGAGCTGCTCGATCCCGGCCAGATGTTGCCCGCGCCCGGTCAGGGTGCGCTTGCGGTCGAGTGCCGGGCCGCTGAGACCGACCTGCAGGCCGAGCTGGCGGCCGCGCTCGACGACCCGACGACCAGGGCCGCCGTCACGGCCGAGCGGGAGCTGCTCGCTGCGCTGGAGGCCGGTTGCTCGGCTCCGATCGGTGCCCTCGCGGACGTCTCGACAGGGGACGACGGGCCTGATGAGATCTACCTGCGTGCCGTCGCCGCCGCCGTCGACGGTGCTCGCACCATTCGCCTCTCCCGCACCGGACCGGTAGCGGACGCCGCCCTGCTCGGGCGCCAGCTCGCCGCGGAGCTGCTCGCCGAGGGCGCGGCCGAGCTGATGGGAGGCGTCGCACGATGACCGCACAACCCGCCATGATCGGAGTGAGAGCGTGACCAACAGCCGGAGCAAGCCGACACCCGGGGTCGTGACCTTCGTGGGAGCCGGCCCGGGTGACCCGGATCTGCTCACCGTTCGCGCCCGGGACGTCCTGGCCGCGGCCGATGCGGTTGCCCTCGCCCTTCCCCACCTCGAGGCGATGCTGGCGTTCTGCCGCCCTGATGTGGAGATCATCAACACCGGCTGTGACGACGCCGCCCCCGGCAAGCTGGCGATCGCGGCGGCGAAACAGGGCAAGCAGGTGGCCCGGTTGTTCGGCGGTGACCCGACCGTGCTCTGCGCGTTTGCCGAGGAGGCCGAGGCCTGCGCCAAGGCCAAGATCGACTTCGAGCTGGTGCCCGGGGTCAGCGCCGCGGTCGCCGTACCCGGCTATGCCGGCGTGCCCGTGACCGATCGCAGGACCAGGACGGTCCACATCGTCGACGTGTCGCCGCACAGCCCCGAGCCGGACTGGTCCGTCGCTGCGGCCGCACACCAGACCTTGGTGCTGCTCAACTGCGAGGGGTCGATCGGCAAGGCGGCCGCGGCATTGGTCGAGCACGGCCGTCGGGGGGACACCCCGGTTGCGGTCACGGCCGCCGGTACGACGACGGCGCAACGAACCATCGTCTCCACCCTCGACACCGTCGAGCGCGATGCGGCATCGCTCGAGGGCGCGTCGCTCGTCGTCGTCGGAGAGGTCGTGAAGCTGCACGATCGGCTCTCCTGGTGGGAGAGCAAGCCGCTGTTCGGCTGGCGCGTGCTCGTGCCGCGGACGCGGGAGCAGGCGGCGGCGCTCTCCGAGCAGCTCGCGTCGTACGGCGCGATCCCCGTCGAGGTGCCCACCATTGCGGTCGAGCCACCGCGCACGCCCCAGGCGGTCGACCGGGCGATCCGCGGTCTGGTGAGCGGGCGCTATGCCTGGCTGGCCTTGACCTCGACCAACGCCGTCCGGGCGATCCGCGAGAAGATCGAAGAGCTGGGCCTGGACGCGCGAGCGCTGGCCGGGGTGAAGATCGCCTGTGTCGGCGAGCAGACCGCGGCCGCCATGGTCGCCTGGGGTGTGCGCCCCGAGCTGGTGCCGTCCGGCGAGCAGTCCAGCGACGGCCTGCTCGCGGACTGGCCGGAGTACGAGCCCGGCTACGACGCGCTCGACCGGGTGCTCCTGCCCCGGGCCGACATCGCCACCGAGACGCTGTCGGCAGGCCTGATCGAGCGCGGCTGGCAGGTCGACGACGTCACGGCGTACCGCACGGTCCGTGCGGCGCCCCCGCCGGCCGCGACCCGCGAGGCGATCAAGACCGGTGGCTTCGACGCCGTGCTCTTCACGTCGTCGTCGACCGTGCGCAACCTGGTCGGTATCGCCGGCAAGCCGCACACGTCGAGCATCATCGCCGTGATCGGCCCGCAGACCGCGAAGACCGCGGCCGAGCTCGGCCTGCGGGTCGACGTGCGCGCCGACTCGCCGTCGGTTGCGGCCCTCGCCGACGCGCTGGCAACCTTCGGACGTGAGCGGCGCGCGAGCGGCGAGGTGCTGCCGCCGGGCAAGGCGAACCGCGCACGGATCACCCGCGCCAAGAAGGCGAAATGAACCTCCCGGCCGGCGGGTTTCCCACCGTGCGGCCGCGGCGGCTGCGCCGCACACCCGCGCTTCGCCGGCTGTCGGCACAGGTGGCGGTGTCGCCTTCCGACCTGGTGCTTCCGATGTTCGTGAAGGAGTCGGTGGTCGAGCCGGTGCCGATCCCTTCGATGCCGGGCGTGCTGCAGCACTCACGCGACTCGTTGCGCAAGGCAGCGAGCGAAGCGGCCGAGGCCGGCGTCGGCGGGCTGATCCTGTTCGGTATCCCGGCCATGAAGGATGCTCGCGGCAGCTCCGCGGACGATCCTGACGGCATCGTGCAGCAGGCCCTTCGCGACGTGGTCGCCGAAGTCGGCGACGCCGTCGTGGTCATGAGCGACCTGTGCCTCGACGAATACACCGACCACGGTCACTGCGGCCTGCTGACCGACACCGGCGCGGTCGACAACGACGCCACGCTCGAGCGCTACGCGTCGATCGCGGTGGCCCAGGCCGAAGCTGGCGCGCACGTCGTGGGTCCGAGCGGCATGATGGACGGGCAGGTCGCCGCGATCAGAAATGCCTTGGACAGCAACGGTTTTGCGGACGTCGCGATCATGGCGTACTCCGCGAAGTACGCCTCGGCCATGTACGGTCCGTTTCGCGATGCGGCGGAGTGCGCGCCGCAGTTCGGTGACCGCGCGTCCTACCAGCAGGACCCGGTGCGAAGCGCCGACGAGGCGGTCCGTGAAGCGTTGCTCGACGTCGCCGAGGGCGCGGACCTGGTGATGGTCAAGCCCGCGATCGGCTACCTCGATGTCGTCCGCGCGGTCGCGGACGCCGTCGACGTACCGGTCGCGGCGTACAACGTCTCGGGGGAGTACTCGATGCTCGAGGCGGCAGCCGCGAACGGATGGATCGACCGTGACCGCGCCATCGCGGAGCTGCTCGCGTCGATCAAGCGGGCGGGTGCCGGCATCGTTCTGACGTACTGGGCGGCAGAGGTGGCCGGCCGGCTGCGGCGGTGAGCGAACAAGAGGCCGAGCTCGCTCCCGAGCCGGTCTCCACCGGGCGGCTGGAGACCTTCAGCGACGGTGTCTTCGCGATCGCCGCGACGCTGCTCGTGCTCGACCTTGCCGCGCGCCCGCGCATGCCGGCGGCGGGCACCTGTTCCATGCGCTGTTCGCCCGTACCGAGCTCTCCGAGTACGCCGCCTACGTCGTGAGCTTCCTGGTCATCGGGATCACCTGGATCAACCACCACAGCCTGTTCCGGCAGGTCGCCCGTGTCGACCGGCGGCTGATGCTGCTGAACCTCCTCCTGTTGCTCGTGATCGCGTTCCTGCCGTTCCCCACGCGCGTGCTGGCCGACTACCTGACCGGTGGCGGCAGCAACGCACACGTCGCGGCGTTCTTCTACAGCGCGGTCATGACGCTGATGGCGGTGCTCTACGCGCTGATCTGGTGGCACGTGACCGCCGGTGGTGGGCGGTTGCTCAGGACGCCGATGGATGCCGCCACCGTGCGCAAGAGCAGGCGCGGGTTCAGCGGTGGCGTGCTGTTCTACCTGCCGACCCTCGGCCTGTCCTTCATCTCCGCCGAGCTGACGCTCGGGGTGCAGGCGGCGCTGGCGATCTACTACGCGCTGGACCCCTTGCGGCGCTGAGGTTTTCGGCGGTTCAGTCGACGATCGCCTGGTAGACCAGCTGGCGTAGCTGTGGGCGCAGCGGATAGGTGCTCGACGGCAGCAGCTGGGTCATGAGCACCACCGCGAGATCCTCCGCCGGATCGACCCAGAAGGCGGTGCTCGCCATCCCACCCCAGTAGGACTCGCCGCTGCCGGTCAGCACCTTCGCATCCACCGGGTTGTCGGTCACCGCGAAACCGAGCCCGAAGCCGACTCCGTCGTACCTCGTCTCCGCCGAGATCGGCCGGCCGTATTGCTGCAGGTCAGCGCCGCCGGGAAGGTGGTTGCGTCGCATGTAGGCGAGCGTCCGAGGGGAGAGCAGCCGCTCGCCATCGAGCGCTCCGCCGCGCAGAAGCAGGTGGCAGAACCGCAGATAGTCGCTGCTCGTCGAGACCAGGCCACCGCCCCCGGACAACCAGGCCGGCGGCTGCTTGAACGGTTCGCCGAGAGCGTCGTAGCGCACCTTCTCGGGCAGGCCGGGCGCGATGGCATACAGCGCGGCCAGCCGGCCGTGCTCGTCAGGAGGTACCCAGAAGCCCGTGTCGGTCATGCCGAGCGGTGTGAAGATGCGCGTCCGGAAGAACTCGTCCAGGGACTGACCCGACCACACCTCCACCAGCCGGCCGAGAACATCGGTCGCAACCGAGTACAGCCACTCCGCGCCGGGCTGGAAAGCGAGCGGCAGCGCCGCCCAGGCGGCCACGCAACCGGCGAGGTCCAGCCCGTGCGAGTCGGAGATGTCGAAGCCGGCGTTCCGGTAGATCTCGTCGGTGACGTGCACCCGGTGAAAGGCGTAGGTGAGGCCCGCGGTGTGAGTGAGCAGGTGCCACACCCGGATCGGCTCGGTCGCCGGTACGGTCATCGGTTTCGACGCCGGACCGCCGACGTAGACCCGCGGTTGCGCGAACTCCGGCAGCCACCTGCTGATCGGGTCGGTGAGCTCGAACGCACCTTCCTCGTACAGCATCATCGCGGCGACCGAGGTGATCGGCTTCGTCATCGAGTAGATCCGCCAGATCGTGTCGGTCTCGACCGCTCGGCCGGCCTCGATGTCCGCGCTGCCGTAGGTCCACAGATGGGCGATCCGCCCGCGCCGGCTGACCGTGATCTGCACACCGGGCAGCCGGCCGTCGTCGACGTACCTTGCGAAGTGCCGGTTGATCCGCTCGAGCCGTTCCGGATCGAGCCCGACCTCCGCCGGATCGACGTTGACCGCGAAATCCGTCATGGCGCAAGCCTGGCATGCGGGCCGGGTCGCGGCGGTAGCAGCGGCTTGAAAGGATGGCCGCGTGCCCACCGACCCCACTCCGGCCTCCGATGCGCTGTTCGCCCGTGCGCAGGCGGTTACGCCAGGGGGGGTCAACTCGCCGGTGCGCGCGTTCCGTGCCGTCGGCGGCGGGCCGAGGTTCATGGTCCGCGGCGACGGCCCGTACCTGTACGACGCGGACGGCATCGAGTACGTCGACCTGGTCTGCTCCTGGGGACCGACGATCCTCGGGCACGCCCATCCGGCCGTGGTCGAGGCGACGAAGCGCGCCGCGGCCGCCGGGCTGTCGTTCGGCGCGCCGGGGCCGGGCGAGGTCGAGCTCGCTGAGCTGATCGTCGACCGGGTCGGGCCGGTCGAGGAGGTCCGGCTGGTCAACTCCGGCACCGAAGCGACCATGAGCGCGGTGCGGCTGGCGCGCGGGTTCACCCGGCGCGACAAGGTCGTGAAGTTCGCCGGCTGCTACCACGGGCACGTCGACGCGCTGCTTGCCAGCGCCGGCAGCGGGGTGGCGACCTTTGCGCTGCCGGACTCGCCAGGCGTCACGGGTGCCAGCGCAGCGGACACGATCGTCGTTCCCTACAACGACGTCCCTGCCATCGAGGCGGTGTTCGCCGCGCACGGTGAGCGAATCGCCTGCGTCATCACCGAGGCCGCCGCGGCCAACATGGGCGTGGTCCCGCCGCTGCCGGGCTTCAACCAGCGCCTGCGCGAGCTGACCGCGGAACACGGCGCGCTGCTCGTGCTGGACGAGGTCATGACCGGCTTCCGGGTCAGTCGGGCCGGCTGGTTCGGCCTGGAAGGAGTGCCGGGCGACCTGTTCACCTTCGGCAAGGTCATGAGCGGCGGGTTGCCGGCGGCTGCCTTCGGCGGGCGGGCCGAGGTCATGGCACAGCTCGCGCCGGCCGGCCCGGTCTACCAGGCGGGCACGCTGTCCGGGAACCCGGTCGCGGTCGCCGCCGGCCTCGCCCAGCTGCGGGGTTGCACCGACGACGTCTACGACCGCGTCAACGCGGCGGCGGCGCGGCTGGTGGGCCTGCTGGCCGCGGCGCTCGCCGATGCCGGTGCGGCGTACCGCATCAACACCGCAGGAAGCCTGTTCTCGGTGTTCTTCACCGCCGACGACGTCGTGGACTTCGAGACCGCGAAGCGTGCATCGGTTGCCAGGTACGCGGCCTTCTTCCACTCGATGCTGGACCAGGGCGTCTACCTGCCGCCATCGGCGTTCGAGGCGTGGTTCGTCGGAGCGAGCCACGATGATGCGGCGCTCGACCGGGTCGCCGATGCGTTGCCCGCGGCGATCAAGGCGGCGGTCGCCGTCGATGCCGAGGTCGCGCGGTGACGCAGTGACGCGAACCGTCGTCCACCTGGTGCGGCACGGCGAGGTCGACAACCCCACCGGCGTGCTCTACGGCCGGCTGCCCGGTTTCCGGCTCTCCGCCGCCGGCGAGAAGATGGCGCTGCTCGATGCCGATGCGTTGCGTGGTCGCGACGTCACTGTCGTGCGGTCCTCGCCGCTGGAGCGCGCGGTGCAGACCGCCGCACCGATCGCCGCAGTGTACGACCTGGCGCCGACGACCGACGCGCGGCTGATCGAGAGCGACAACATCTTCGAGGGCCGGACGTTCGGCGTCGGCGACGGATCGCTGAAGAACCCCTCGGTGTGGCGCTACCTCTGGAACCCGTTCCGGCCGTCGTGGGGGGAGCCGTACGCCGAGATCGCGACCAGGGTGCTCGAGGCGGTCGACGAAGCGCGGGTCGCGGCGGCCGGTCACGAAGCCGTTCTGGTCAGCCACCAGCTCCCGATCGAGGTGGCCAGGCGCAAGGTGCAGGGTGAGCACCTCTGGCACCGGCCGGATCGCCGTCGGTGTGCGCTCGCGTCGATCACGTCGCTGGTCTACGACGGTGAGCGGCTGCTGCGGGTGGACTACACCGAGCCCGCGGGCGCGAGCGGACGGCAGCGCGTCGGCGGCGCGTGACGATCGCCAGCCCGGTGCGGCCGGCCGCTCTCAACAGGACACAATGGTTGCAATGTCTCGGGTTGCACTGTCGCGCTCCGCGCGCTTCGCGCCGATCGCCGTCCTGGCGATCGCGGTGCTCGCCGGATGCGCCGGTACCGGCAACGTCAACACCTCGGTGACGGGCAGCCTGGGCTACCAGTTCGGCCCGGGAAACATCACCGTGTACAAGTCCCAGGGCCGCGCCATGGTCGGCAACGTCAACGGCACGACGCTGCAAGGCCGGCCGCTCAGCCTCGCCAGCTACCGGGGTGATTACGTCGTCGTCAACTTCTGGCAGTCGGAGTGCTCGCCGTGCCGAAGCGAGGAGCCGGCGCTCGAAGCGCTGTCGAAGGAGTACGCGAGCAAAGGGGTGCGCTTCGTCGGGATCGACTGGGGTGACAACCGTTCCTCCGGGCTGAGCTTCGAGCGCCAGTTCGGCGTCACCTACCCGAGCCTCATCGACCGCGCCGACTCGCTCGTTCTCGGCTTTCCCGGCGGCGCGCCGAGCACGCCGACGACAATCGTCATCGACCCCCACGGTGGGATCGCCGCTCGGATCAACGGCCCGTCCGACTACACGCACATCAAGCGGTTGTTGAACGATCTGCTCTCGGAGTCGGCGTGACTGCGTCTGTCCTGGCCGACGCCGCCACGACCTTCCAGCACGCGGCCGGTGGCTCGCTCGTGCTCGCGGTGCCGGTTGCGGTGCTGGCCGGTCTGGTGTCGTTCTTCTCGCCGTGCGTGTTGCCACTCGTGCCGGCGTACCTCTCCTACGTCACCGGCCTGTCCGCTGCCGACCTCGCGGCCGGCCCCCCTTCGGTCAGTGACGGACCGGGTGCAGCTGTTGCCGTCGAAGCGCTTCGGGCCGCCGGCTCGGGCCGGCGTCGGCGCGGGCGCGTGCTGCTCGGGTCCGTGCTGTTCGTCGGCGGGTTCTCCGCGGTGTTCGTGCTGTTCGGCGCGTTCTTCGGCTACGCCGGCGATCATCTGGTCGCGCACGCGACCGCGATCGACCGCATCGCCGGTGGCGTTGCCATCGTCATGGGTCTGGCGTTCATGGGATGGCTGCCCGGCTTCCAGCGCGAATGGCGTTTCCACCGCTTGCCGTCACTCGGCATCGCGGGCGCGCCGCTGCTCGGGATTGCGTTCGGTGTCGGGTGGACGCCCTGCACCGGCCCGACCCTCGGCGTCGTGCTGGCGATCGCCGGCAACCCGGACACCGCTACCGCAGCGCGCGGGGCCGTCCTCACGGCGGCCTACTGCATCGGGCTCGGGGTGCCGTTCATCCTCGCCGGGCTCGGCTTCCGCCGCGCACTCGGCGCCTTCGCGTTCGTGAAGCGGCACTACGGCGTGGTTGTCCGCGGCGGCGGCCTGTTGCTGATCGCCGTCGGCGTCCTGCTGGTGACTGGCGAGTGGAACACGCTCTCGATCGACCTGCGCAACGCGCTGCCCTCATACACGGCGCCGGTCTGAGCGATGTCCGACACCGTCCTCGACGACGACCGCACCACCGCGCTCTCGACCCAGCCGGACGCGCCGGTGCGCGCTCCTGTCCGCACCCCGCTCGCGGCGCTGCGCCAGCTGTGGCGCCAGCTGACCAGCATGCGCACCGCGCTCCTGTTGCTCGCCCTGCTCGCACTCGCCGCGATCCCCGGCACGGTGATCCCGCAGCGCGGGCTCGACCCGGTCAAGGTCAACAGCTTCCTCGCGGCGCACCCGCACCTCGGGCCACTGATGGACAAGCTGTCACTGTTCGACGTCTTCGCGGCGCCGTGGTTCGCGGCGATCTACCTGCTGCTCGCGCTGTCCCTCGTCGGTTGTCTCGTGCCGCGGATCCGCCTGCACGCACGGGCGTTGCGCCGCCGGCCGCCGAACGCACCGCGTAACCTGACCCGGCTGACCGCCTCGACGCAGTGGGACAGCGATGAGCCGGCCGCGGACGTGGCGGCCCGCGTCCACCAGGTGCTGCGCGGCATGCACTGGCGGGCCGACGTACGCGAGGAGCCGGACGGTGTCGTCACCGTCGCTGCCGAGAAGGGTTACCTGCGCGAGACCGGCAACCTGGTCTTCCACGTCGCGCTGCTCTTGCTGCTGGTCGGCATCGCGCTCAGCGGCCTCTACGGATACAAGGGCACGGTGCTGGTCGGCCCCGGGCAGGGCTTCGCGAACGCGCGGCTCGACTACGACGTGTTCGAGCCGTCGCGGTTGTTCTCCAACTCCCAGCTCTCGCCGTTCTCGTTCAGCCTGCAGAACTTCACCGCGACGTACCAGTCGAACGGTGAGCCCACGGCGTTCAACGCCTACGTGAGCTACAAGTCCTCACCGAGCGCCGTCGCCAGGCCGTTCGACATTCGCGTCAACCATCCGCTGAACGTGAAGGGCGCGAAGATCTTCCTGGTCGGCCACGGGTACTCGCTGTTGCTCAAGGTGACCAACCGCAAGGGCCAGGTGGAGTACGACGGGCAAACGCCGTTCCTTCCGGACAACAGCCAGTTCGCGTCGCACGGCGTCGTGAAGATCCCGTCGCTCGGTGGCAAGGACGGCCAGCTCGGCCTGACCGGCGAGTTCTACCCGACCGCAGTTCCGACCACTGCCGGGCTGGTGTCCACGTATCCGGGTCTCGACAACCCGATGCTGTCGCTCGCGGCGTGGCGCGGCAACCTCGGCCTCAACAGCGGGGTGCCGCAGTCCGACTACTCGCTGCCGGTCGGCGGCCTGAAGAACATCGGTGTGAAGGACCTCACCAAGGGCGAGAGCTGGAAGCTGCCGGACGGCGCGACCGTGACGTTCGAGGGCATCGACCAGTGGGCCACCTTCCAGGTCGCGCACGAGCCCGGGAAGCGCACCGTTCTTGCCGCAGCCGTGCTGATCATCGCCGGCCTGCTCGGCTCGTTGCGGGTCCGGCGCCGGCGGTTCTGGATCCGGGCCGTGCCCGCCGCAGCCGGCGATCCGGCGGGGCGTACCGTAGTCACCGCGGCCGGGCTGGCGCGCAGCGATGTCGGTGGGTTCGTCGACGAGCTCGATGACCTGATGGCGCAGATCGGTCCGTCGCGCGCCGGGGATGCTGGGACCGAGAGGGACTGAGTGGCACCCAACCTTCACCTTGCACATGTCTCGGACGTGCTCCTGACCTGGACGGTCTTCTGCTACGCGTTCGCGATGCTGGGCTATGCCGCCGAGTTCGCCGCAACCCGCCGCTCGATGGCCCGGCGCGATGCCTCCGGCTTGTTCGCGCGCTACCTGTCGGGCGTCCGGCTCGGGCGAGCCGCGGTCGCGCTCACCGTGATCGGCTTCGGTTTCCACATCGCGTCGGTCACCACGCGCGGGCTGGCGGTGCACCGCGTGCCCTGGGGGAACATGTACGAGTTCTCCTGCATGGTCACGCTGGTTGCGGTCGCAATCTACCTCGCTTTGTTGATGAGCCAGCCGCTCAAGCGCATCGCCGCGACCGCGCTGCGCCGGCCGAACGCCCATCTGATCAGCTGGCGCTCGCGGGAGTCCGTGCGCTACCTCGGCGCGTTCATGATGGCGCCGGTGGTGCTCTACCTCGGCCTGGCCGGCACGGTGCTCTACGCCGCTCCCGGTCCGCTCGTCCCCGCCCTGGACTCGTACTGGATCAAGATCCACGTGGTCGCGGCAATCACGGCCACCGGTGCGTTCATGGTGTCCGGCGTCGTCACCGCTCTGTACCTGCTGAAGGAACGCTGGGAGCGCGGTCTGCCGCCGCTGCGCTTGGCGCTGCGCAGGCGAGTGCAGGCACCGCTTCGTCCCCAACGCGTCAGCGTGGGTCCCGGCACCGCTGCCGTGGCCGAGATGAACGCCCGCAGCGGGCTGATGCAATCGTTGCCATCCGCGGCGTCGCTGGACCGGCTGGCGTACCGGATCATCACCTTCGCGTTCCCGGTCTGGACCTTCGCGATCATCGCCGGCGCGATCTGGGCCGAGCAGGCCTGGAGCCGCTACTGGGGCTGGGACCCGAAGGAGACCTGGTCGTTCATCACCTGGCTCGGCTACGCGGCCTACCTGCATGCGCGCGCCACCGCAGGATGGCGCGGCCGCAAGGCAGCGATGCTCTCGCTGATCGCGTTCGCCTGCCTGATGGTCGACTACTACGTGGTGAACACCGTCATCACCGGCCTGCACTCCTACGCCGGTATCTCGTGAGGCCGGCCGGCCCGCTGCCGGCGTCCTCGCTCGCTCGCGTGCGGTAGCACGCCGCGCTCGCCGCCGCCTTCGCAGCGAACCGGCCGATCCTCACGAGACAGGCGCGCGCGTTGCATCGCCAGGGTGATCGGTGGCCGGGACGACGCTGGCCCGGCTCAGGCGGCTATGACCGCGCGGTCGCCGACTCCTCTCCGGCCTCCCGCGGCGACGGCGTCGCAGCACGCGAGCCGTCCTGACGCAGGAGATCTCTGATCTCCGACTCGCGGAAGCGCCGATGACCGCCCGGCGTCCGGATGCTGTTGATCCGCCCCGCTGCAGCCCATCGCGTGACCGTCTTCGGGTCTACGCGAAACAGGCTGGCGACCTCCCCCGGGGTCAAGAGCCGATCTCGGGACTCAACCACCACAAACCCCCTCCACTGTGCGCTGGCACGACGCACTCGCATTTAGTGTGACGTTTAGACCTCGTTGTTGTCAGCCAACGCCGCCGAATCGTTTCCAACTGCGGGCTCTGGTTGGCCCGACGTAGGCTGAACTGTATGGCAGCAGACGCGGGCGCGCCGCGAGGCGCGGGGCGCGCCGCGCTGGTCTACAACGCGGCGCGAGCCGGCCTGCTGGCGGCCTGCCTGGGCATCGGCTGGGCGATCGGTGTGCCGACGTTCCCCCTGATCATCGGCTCGCTTCTGATCTCCGGCATCTTGAGCTGGTTCCTGTTGCGGCGGCCGCGGGAGCAGCTGGCGGAGGCGGTTGAGCGCACCGTTGCCCGCGGACAGGCGAAGCTGGCCGCGCGTACCTCGGCCGAGGACGGGTACGTCGAAGCCGTGCAGGCGGCTCAGGAGGCGCAACACGCCGCCGCGGAGGTGACCGGCCCGGCAACCGCCCGCGCTGACCAGACCTCGTGATGCGGGCGCCACGGCGCGATCGCGTCATGGTGGTCGATGACGCGGCCAACCTGCGCGAGCTGCTCACGCTGCTGCTCGAGACCGAGGACGACTTCGAGGTCATCGGAACCGCTTCCGACGGCGCTCAGGCGCTCGCGGTCGGGGAGGCGTTGCGCCCCGACATCGTGTTGCTCGACCTGGCGATGCCGGTCATGGACGGGATGCAGGCGCTCCCGCAGCTGCGTGAGCGCCTGCCCGGCGCGCTGATCGTCATCTTCTCGGGGTTCGAGCAGGCCGACCTCGTGGACGAGGCGATGGCCGCCGGCGCCAACGCTTACCTCGAGAAGGGGGCCAGCGTGACGCAGCTGGTCGACCTGCTGCGCGAGCTCCGCGGCCGCCGGGTCACGGCCGAGTGACCGGGGCGAGCCGCCCCGCCGCGCGAGTCGCGCCCCGGGCTCGCGAAAATGACCCCGTGCCCCGGGCTCACCTGGACCGGCAGCCGCGCGAGGTTGCCGGGATGTTCGACGCGGTCGCCGACCGCTATGACCGCATGAACGCGGTGATGACGCTCGGGCAGGAGCGGCGCTGGCGGGAGTTGGTGGCCGACGCGCTCGAGGTGAACCCGGGTGACCGCGTGCTCGACCTGGCCGCCGGAACCGGTGCCAGCGCAGTGCCGATCCAGCGGCGCGGCGCATCCGTGGTGGCTTGCGACTTCTCGCTCGGGATGCTCTCGGTCGGCCGCCGCCGCCACCCGTCGCTCGAGTTCGCCGCGGGGGACGCTCTTGCGCTCCCGTTCTCCGCCGGCGGGTTCGACGCCGTGACGATCTCCTTCGGCTTGCGCAACGTGGCCGACGTCGATCTCGCGCTGACCGAGCTGGCTCGGGTCACCCGACCGGGCGGACGCCTCGTGGTGCTGGAGACGAGTGCGCCGCGGCGAGAGCCGTTCCGCGCGGGTCATCGCTTCTACGTGACCCACGTCCTCCCGCGGCTGGCGGCGTTGGTCACCGGCGACGCCCAGGCGTATGACTACCTCGCCGAGTCGGTCGCGCAGTGGCCGGCGCCGGCCGAGGTCAGCGCCCGCCTGGCCGCGGCCGGATGGACCGCAGTGGGTTGGCGGACGCTGTCGTTCGGAGCCGTGGCCATGCATCGCGCGACCCGCACCGGCCCGGCCCGTCACTAGACTCATGTGAACGGTTTCACGAGCAGGAGATCATGAGCACGCAGCATGCGGACTACGACGCGGACGTCGTCGTGGTCGGCGCCGGCCCCGGCGGTTCGACCGCGGCATACTGGCTGGCCCAGGCCGGGCTGGACGTCATCGTGGCCGAGAAGTCGCAGTTTCCGCGGGAGAAGGTCTGCGGCGACGGGCTCACTCCGCGTGCGGTGAAGCAGCTGGTCGCCATGGGCATCCCGACCGAGCCGGCCGATGGCTGGATCGCGAACAAAGGGCTGCGCATCATCGGTGGTGGGATGCGGCTCGAGATCCCGTGGCCGGATCTCGCGAGCTATCCGTCGTACGGATTGGTCCGCCCGCGGCTGGACTTCGACGAGGTGCTCGCCCGCGCCGCCCAGAAGGCCGGCGCGCAGGTCTACGAGCAGACCACCGTGATCGATCCGGTGCGCGAGGAGCGCACCGGGCGAATCGTCGGCGTGGCCACCAAGGACGGACGCCGCTTCCGGGCGCCGATCACGCTGGTCGCCGACGGCAACAGCTCGCGGCTGTCGCTCGCGCTCGGCCGCCAGCGCCGCGAGGACCGGCCGATGGGGGTCGCCTACCGCCGGTACTTCCGCAGTCCGCGCCACGACGACGACTGGCTGGAGTCCTGGCTCGAGCTGTGGGACGGCGCGATCGGCCAGAGCCGGCTGCTGCCGGGCTACGGCTGGGTGTTCGGCGTCGGTGACGGCACCAGCAACGTCGGGCTCGGCATCCTGAACACCTCGGACGCGTTCGGCAAGACCGACTACCGCGCCATGCTCGATCGCTGGTGCGCCTCGCTGCCCGAGGAGTGGGGCTTCACCGAGGAGAACTCGGTCGGCCCGACTCGTGGAGCGGCACTGCCGATGGCGTTCAACCGCAAGCCGCACTACGCCGACGGCGCCCTTCTGGTCGGCGATGCCGGCGGGATGGTCAACCCGATGAACGGCGAGGGGATCGCCTACGCGATGGAGTCCGGGCGGCTCGCCGCCGAGCTGGTCGCGCTCGCGCTCGCCGAGCCGGAAGGACCGCGCCGCGAACGGGTGCTCGAGGGGTATCCGGCGGCGCTCGAGGAGACCTACGGCGGCTACTACACGATCGGGCGGATCTTCGTAAAGGCGATCGGGCACCCGTCCGTGATGAAGCTGTGCACCCGCCACGGGCTCCCGCACCCCGCGCTCATGCGGTTCTGCCTGAAGCTGCTCGCCAACCTCTCCGAGCCCCGCGGCGGCGACGCGGCGGACCGCATCATCGCCGGCCTCAACCGATTGACCCCGGCCGCGTGATCCGGGCGTGAGCGCGCCACCTAGACTTTCGTGGGTTTGACCGCCGAGACGTCGCGAAGGAGGACATCGTGGTCCCGATCCTGATCCTGGCCCTCATCGGTGCCGGCTTCGCGGTGTTTTCGATCGTGGCCGGGTCCCTTGCCGGGCCGAAGCGGTTCAACCGCGCGAAGCTCGAGTCCTACGAGTGCGGCATCGAGCCGACGCCTCAGGCATTCCGCGGCCACCGGCTCCCGGTGAAGTACTACACGACCGCAATGCTGTTCATCGTCTTCGACATCGAGATCGTGTTCATCTACCCGTGGGCCGTGCATTTCAACGCCCTCGGGTTGTTCGGCTTGGTCGAGATGATCCTTTTCATCGGCGCCGTGTTCGTGATCTACGCCTACGTGTGGCGGCGCGGCGGTCTCGAGTGGGACTGAGCTGACATGGGCATCGAGGAGAAGATCCCCGACGGGATCCTGCTGACCACCGTCGCCAAGGTGCTCAACACCGCGCGGAAGAACTCGGTCTGGCCGGCGCAGTTCGGCCTGGCCTGCTGCGCGATCGAGATGATGGCGGTCGGTGGCCCGCGCTTCGACATCGCTCGGTTCGGGATGGAACGCTTCAGCGCGTCCCCTCGCCAGGCCGACCTGATGATTGTCGCCGGCCGGGTGTCGCAGAAGATGGCGCCGGTTCTGCGCCAGATCTACGACCAGATGCCCGAGCCCAAGTGGGTGCTCGCGATGGGCGTCTGCGCGAGCAGCGGCGGCATGTTCAACAACTACGCGATCGTGCAGGGCGTCGACCACGTCGTGCCGGTCGACATGTACCTGCCCGGCTGCCCGCCGAGGCCGGAGATGCTGCTCGACGCGATCCTCAAGCTGCACGAGAAGATCCGCAACGGCCCGATCAGCGGCAAGCCGGACTGGACCGAGCTCGGCGGCACCGCGCCGTACGAGAAGCCGATCGAGCGGGACACCCGGATCTCGAAGGGCGTGCCGGACGACGCCGAGGTGCCCGCCTTCACCGCGCCCCTACCGGGAGCCGGATCGTGACCGAACCGACCGACGAGGGCGTCGCCGCGGCGCCCTCGAGCGATGAGCCGACCGGGGCCGGCGGCAAGCGCCACGACCTGTTCGGCGCGTCCGGCTTCGGCGACACCTCCGGATTCGGCGGGCTGGTCGTCCGCCCGCCGCAGCTGGTGTCCTCGCCGCGCCCCTACGGTGGCTGGTTCGACGAGGCCGCCGATGCGCTCGAGTCGGCCTACCCCGACTTCGGCGACGCGATCGAGCGCATCGTGGTGCATCGCGGCGAGCTGACGCTCTACGTACGCCGGGAGCCGCTCGCCGAGCTGCTCCGGGCGCTGCGCGACGACCCGCGGCTGCGCTTCGAGATGTGCGCGTCGGTCTCCGGCGCCGACTATCCCGACGACCCGACCGGCCGGCGGCTGCACGCGGTCTACCACCTGCTGTCGATGACCTTCCGGCGCCGGATCCGGCTCGAGGTGTCGGTGACCGCGGAGGATCCGCACATCCCGAGCGCCACCGAGGTCTACCCGACCGCCAACTGGCACGAGCGCGAGACGTGGGACTTCTTCGGGATCGTCTTCGACGGGCACCCCGGCCTGACCCGGATCGAGATGCCGGACGACTGGCCGGGGCACCCCCAGCGCAAGGACTACCCGCTCGGCGGGGTCCCGGTGGAGTACAAGGGCGCGACCGTGCCGCCACCCGACGAGCGGCGGTCCTACGCATGACCGAGTCCGGAACCGACCAGGGAACGCCGTACACCAGCACGTACAACGAGGCGGACCCGTACGCCGGTGCGGAGCCCGAGGGCGAGGGACGCGTCTTCACCGTCGGCGGCGGTGACTGGGAGGACGTCGTCTCGGCGATCGACCCGGCGGAGAGCGAGCGGATCGTCGTCAACATGGGTCCGCAGCACCCCTCGACGCATGGCGTGCTCCGGATCGTGCTCGAGCTCGAGGGCGAGACCGTGATGGCCGCCCGGCCGGTGATCGGGTACCTGCACACCGGCATCGAGAAGAACATGGAGTACCGCAACTGGACGCAGGCGGTGACCTTCGTCACCCGCGCCGACTACCTGTCTCCGATGTTCAACGAGGCGACCTACTGCCTCGGGGTCGAGCGCCTGCTGGACATCGAGGACCAGATTCCGCAGCGGGTGAGGGTGCTGCGGGTGCTGGTGCTTGAGCTGCAGCGGATCTCCTCGCACCTGGTCTGGCTCGGCACCGGCGGTCTCGAGCTCGGGGCCCTGACCGCGATGCTGCTGGCGTTCCGCGAGCGCGAGGAGATCAGCAAGATCTTCGAGATGATCACCGGACTGCGGATGAACCATGCCTACATCCGCCCGGGCGGCGTCGCGCAGGACATCCCGCCGGGCGCCGTCGATGCGATCCGCCAGTTCGTGCCGGTGATGCGCAGCCGGGTCGACGAGTACGAGGACCTGCTGTCGGCCAACCCGATCTGGATGGCTCGGACCCAGGGCGTCGGCTACCTCGACACCGAGTCCTGCATGCAGCTCGGCATTACCGGCCCGCTGCTGCGCGCATCGGGGCTGGCGTGGGACCTGCGGCGCGAGATGCCGGTGCTCGACTACGACACCTACGACTTCGACGTACCGATCGAGACCGCGGGCGACTGCTATGCGCGGTACAAGGTCCGGCTGAACGAGATGCGCGAGTCGCTGCGGATCATCGAGCAGGCGCTCGACCGGCTGCGCCCGGGTCCGACGATGGTCGAGGACAAGAAGATCGCCTGGCCGGCGCAGCTCGCGCTCGGCTCCGACGGCCTCGGCAACTCTCTCGATCACATCCGCCGGATCATGGGTACGTCGATGGAGGCGTTGATCCACCACTTCAAGCTGGTGACCGAGGGCTTCCGCGTCCCTGCCGGCCAGGTCTACGTCCCTGTCGAGTCGCCGCGCGGCGAGCTCGGTGCGCACGTCGTCTCCGACGGCGGCACCCGCCCGTACCGCGTGCACCTGCGCGATCCCAGCTTCGTCAACCTGCAGGCCGTGCCGGCCGTCACCGAGGGCGGGATGGTCGCGGACATCGTGGCGAGCGTGGCGAGCATCGATCCGGTCATGGGTGGGGTGGACCGCTGATGCTGAGCGACGACACCCGGCGGATGGCGGCCGAGATCATCGCGCGGTATCCGAAGCCGCGCTCGGCGTTGCTGCCCTTGCTGCACCTGGTGCAGAGCGAGGAGGGCTACGTCACCACGGAAGGGATCGCGCTGTGCGCCGAGCTGCTCGACCTGACCAAGGCTGAGGTCAGCGCCGTGTCGACCTTCTACACGATGTACAAGCGGCGCCCGGTCGGCGACTACCACGTCGGCGTGTGCACCAACACGCTGTGCGCCGTGATGGGAGGCGACGCCATCTACGCCGCGCTGAAGGAGCACACCGGCATCTCGACCCAGAACGGCGTCACCGACGACGGCAAGGTCTCGCTCGAACACGTTGAGTGCAACGCGGCGTGCGACTACGCACCTGTGGTGATGGTCAACTGGGAGTTCTTCGACAACCAGACCCCGGCGTCGGCCCGTGAGCTGGTCGACGCGCTGCGGGCGGGCGAGCCGGTGACGCCGACCCGTGGCGCGGCGTCGGTGTGCACCTGGAAGGAAGCGGAGCGGATCCTCGCCGGCTTCCCCGACGGACGTGCGGACGAGGGCATCGCGGCCGGCCCGGCCAGCCTGGAAGGGCTCAACCTGGCCAACGAGCGCGGAGAGACCGCATGAGCTCGCCGTACCGGTCCGCTGCTCCTGAGCGCCACGACCGCGCGGGGTCGCCGCGATGAACCTGACGCCTGTGCTCACCGCCAACTGGGGCGATGAGAAGCCGTGGACGCTCGAGGGCTACGGCGGGGACTACCCGGCGGCGCGCAAGGCGCTGACCGAGATCTCACCCGACGACGTCATCACCGCGGTGAAGGACTCGGGGCTACGAGGTCGAGGCGGCGCGGGCTTCCCGACCGGCGGCAAGTGGGGGTTCATCCCGCAGGACGACGGCAAGCCGCACTATCTCGTCGTCAACGCCGACGAGTCCGAGCCCGGGACCTGCAAGGACATCCCGCTCATGCTCGCGAACCCGCATTCGCTGGTCGAGGGCATCGTCATCACCTGTTTCGCGATCCGGTCGAACCTCGCCTTCATCTACATCCGGGGCGAGGTCCTGCACGTTGTACGACGGGTGCAGGCTGCGGTCGCCGAGGCCTACACCGCCGGCCTGCTCGGGAAGAACCTGTTCGACACCGGCTTCGACCTCGACGTCGTCGTGCACGCGGGCGCGGGCGCCTACATCTGCGGCGAGGAGACCGCGCTGCTCGACTCGCTCGAGGGCTACCGCGGCCAGCCGCGCCTGCGCCCGCCGTTCCCTGCGATCGCCGGCCTGTACGCGAGCCCGACCGTCGTCAACAATGTCGAGTCGATCGCAAGCGTCCCGCCGATCATCGCGCGCGGCGTCGAGTGGTTCCGCGGTTTCGGGCGCGAGAAGTCGCCGGGCTTCACGCTGTACTCGCTGTCCGGACACGTGACCCGTCCCGGCCAGTACGAAGCGCCGCTCGGTGTCACCCTGCGGGAGTTGCTCGACCTCGCCGGCGGCGTCCGCGAGGGGCATGAGCTGAAGTTCTGGACGCCCGGTGGCTCCTCCACGCCGCTGCTCACGGCGGAGCATCTCGACGCGCCGCTGGACTACGAGGGCATGACCGACGTCGGTTCCATGCTCGGCACCAAGGCGTTGCAGATCTTCGACGACACGACGTGCGTGGTTAGAGCGGTCCTGAGGTGGACGGAGTTCTACGCGCACGAGTCGTGCGGCAAGTGCACGCCGTGCCGTGAAGGCACGTACTGGATGGTCCAGATCCTCGAACGGCTCGAGGCGGGCGATGCGGACGAGAGCGACATCGACACGTTGCTCGACACCTGCGACAACATCTTCGGACGGGCCTTCTGCGCGCTGGGGGACGGCGCGGTGAGCCCGATCATCTCTTCGGTGCAGTACTTCCGCGACGAGTACGTCGCTCACTGGGAGAACAACGGCTGCCCGTTCGACCCGGATGCCTCGACGCTGTTCAGCTCGGCAGGAGCGAAGAAGTGACGGCCGAAGCGGTCGACCCCGCCGTGACCCCGGTCGAGCTCGTGAGCGCGACGATCGACGGCATCGCGATCCGGGTTCCCAAGGACACGCTGATCATCCGCGCGGCCGAACTGGCGGGCATCGACGTGCCGCGGTTCTGCGACCATCCGCTGCTCGACCCGATCGGCGCGTGCCGGCAGTGCCTGGTCGAGGTCGAGGGACAGCGCAAGCCGGTCGCCTCGTGCACCGTCGCGGTCAGCGAGGGCATGGTGGTCAAGACCCAGCTCACCTCGCCGATCGCATTGAAGGCGCAGGAGAGCAACCTCGAGTTCCTGCTGCTGAACCATCCGCTCGACTGCCCGGTGTGCGACAAGGGCGGCGAGTGCCCGCTGCAGAACCAGACGCTGACCCACGGCCCGGCCGAGAGCCGGTTCAAGGACGTGAAGCGCACCTACGAGAAGCCGATCGCGATCTCGTCCCAGGTCCTGCTGGACCGTGAGCGGTGCGTGCTGTGCGCGCGGTGCACGCGCTTCTCGCAGCAGATCGCGGGCGACCCGTTCATCGACCTGTTCGAGCGCGGTGCGCTCGAACAGGTAGCGATCTTCGAAGAAGAGCCGTTCACGTCGTACTTCTCCGGCAACACCGTGCAGATCTGCCCGGTGGGAGCGCTGACCGGATCGCAGTACCGCTTCCGGGCCCGGCCCTTCGACCTGGTCTCGACGCCGTCGGTGTGCGAGCACTGCGCGTCCGGCTGCCAGCAGCGAACCGACTGGCGGCGCGGGAAGGTGCTGCGCCGGTTGGCCGGCGACGACCAGGACGTCAACGAGGAGTGGAACTGCGACAAGGGCCGGTGGGGGTTCGGCTACTCGACCGCTCGGGACCGCATCCTGACCCCGCTGGTTCGCGACGCTGACGGCTACCTGGTCGAGGCGTCGTGGAGCGAGGCGCTCGCCCGCGCCGCCGCCGGGCTCTCGCAGTGGCGCGGCCGGACCGGCGTGCTGACCGGCGGCCGGCTGACCGTCGAGGATGCGTTCGCATACTCGAAGTTCGCGCGGGTGGCACTCGGGTCGAACGACATCGACTTTCGGGCGCGACCGCACTCGGCCGAGGAGCGGGAGTTCCTGGCCGCGCAGGTAGCTGGGCGTTACCTCGAGACGACGTACGCCGATCTCGACGCGGCACCGGCCGTGTTGTTGGCCGGGCTCGAGCCCGAAGAGGAGTCGCCGATCGTCTTCCTGCGCCTGCGCAAGGCGGCGCAGAAGGACGGCCTCGACGTGTTCGGGATCGCTCCGTTCGCCACCGCGGGTCTGACCAAGCTGCACGGGCGCTTGCTCGCCGCCGGCCCGGGTGGCGAGGCCGACGTGCTCTCCGCCCTCGGGAAGGACGACTTCTCCCACGCCGGCCTGCGCGAGGCGGGCGAGGCGCTGCGGCAGCCCGGCGCGGTCATCATGATCGGCGAGCGGCTGGCCATGTCACCGGGCGCGCTGAGCGCCGCCGTGGGCCTGGCGGATGCGGTCGGCGCGCGGCTGGTCTGGGTGCCGCGGCGGGCCGGCGACCGGGGAGCGGTCGACGCCGGGTGCCTGCCCAACCTGCTGCCCGGCGGGCGCGCGCTCGCCTACTCCGCGGCGCGGGAGCAGGTGGAGAAGCTCTGGGGTGCCCTGCCGTCCGAGCCGGGCCGTGACGGAGACGCGATCGTAAAGGCGGCAGCGGCCGGGCAGCTCGCGCTGGTCGTGGCTGGGGTCGACCCGGCCGATCTCGCTGACCCCGACCTGGCGCTCCGGGCGCTCGAGGCGGCGCCGTTCGTCGTCTCGCTCGAGATCCGGGACTCCGCGGTGACCGACCGCGCCGACGTGGTGTTCCCGGTGGCGCCGGTGGTCGAGAAGGCCGGCAGCTTCCTCGACTGGGAGGGCCGGGCTCGGCCGTTCGACGCGACCCTCGAGTCGACGGGTGCGTTGAGCGACGGCCGGGTGCTCGACCGGCTCGCGACCGAGCTGGGCGTCGAGCTCGACACCGCCACGGCGCGAAGCATCCGCGCGCAGATCGCGATGCTCGGCTCCTGGGCCGGTCCGCGCCCGCCGGCGCCGGTCTACCCGGCACCGGCCGCCACCACCCCCGGCTCGGGTGAGGCGCTGCTGGCGACCTGGCACCACCTGCTCGACGACGGTCGCCTCCAGGAGCACGAGCCCTACCTCGCGGGCACTCGCAAGCCCGCGGTGGCCCGACTGTCCCGGACGAGCGCGAACGCGCTCGGGATCGACAACGGCGCCGAGGTCAGCGTGAGCACCGATCGCGGCACGGTTACGCTTCCGGTCGCGATCACCGAGATGCCGGACCAGGTGGTCTGGCTCCCGACGTACTCCGTTGGCTCGCATCTGTACGCGACCCTCGGGGCAGGATCGGGCGCCGTGGTCCGGCTGGCAGCGGCGGGAGGGTCGTGATGCATCTCGTCTCGGCCGCGGCCGCCGGTGGCACGCACCTGAACGCGTTCGGCAACGACCCGTGGTGGCTGACCCTCGTCAAGTGCCTCGTCGTGTTCGTCTTCCTCGTAGTCACGACCCTGCTGATGATCTGGGCCGAGCGCCGGGTGATCGGCTTCATGCAGGCGCGGCTCGGCCCCAACCGGGTCGGCCCGTTCGGCGTGGTGCAGGGGCTCGCCGACGGCATCAAGCTGGCGTTGAAGGAAGACCTCATCCCGGCGATGGTCGACAAGCCGCTGTACATCCTGGCTCCGGTCGTCGCGAGTGCTCCCGCGTTCCTGTCCTTCGCGGTCATCCCGGTGGGGCCGGTCGTGTCCATCGGCGGGCACCGCACGCCGCTGCAGATCACCGACCTACCGGTCGCCGTGCTCTTCATCCTCGCGATGGCCTCGATCGGGGTCTACGGGATCGTGCTGGCCGGCTGGTCGAGCCAGTCGCCGTACCCGTTGCTCGGCGCGCTGCGCTCGGCCGCGCAGGTCATCTCCTACGAGGTCGCGATGGGCCTCGCCCTGGCCGGTGTCTTCCTGTACGCCGGTTCGCTGTCGACCAGCCAGATCGTGTCGGCACAGGCAAAGCTCTGGTACGCGCTGCCCCTGATCCCGTCGCTGTTGATGTACCTCATCGCGATGGTCGGCGAGACCAACCGGGCGCCCTTCGACCTGCCGGAGGCCGAGAGCGAGCTGGTCGCCGGCTTCCACACCGAGTACGCGTCGCTGAAGTTCGCGATGTTCTTCCTCGCCGAGTACATCAACGTCACGACCGTGAGTGCGCTCGCGACCACGCTGTTCCTCGGTGGCTGGCGGGCGCCGTGGCCGCTGTCGCTGATCGGCAACGACGAGCTCAACCACGGCTGGTGGCCGGTGTTGTGGTTCCTCGGCAAGATCTTCGTGCTGCTGTTCACCTTCATCTGGCTGCGCGGCACGCTGCCGCGACTGCGCTACGACCAGTTCATGCGGCTGGGCTGGAAGGTGCTGATCCCGTTCAGCCTGGTGTGGCTGTTGATCGTGGCCGCCTTCCGTGAGCTCACCAACGAGGGGAAGACCCGCGTGCAGACGCTGGCCTGGGTCGGTATCCCGGTTGCGGCGGTCGTGTTGATCTGGACCTTTGTCGCCGAGTCGCGCGCGAGCCAGGCCGCGGCCGACGCCGAGCTGGCCGAGCTCGAGGCCGCCGCCGAGCGGGAAGCCGGGGATACGACCGGCTACCCGGTGCCCGTGCTGTCGGCTGCGGGCCCGGTGCCGGAGCTCGAGCGAGGGGCGGACTCCACCGAGGTGCTCGATGGCTGACGAAGACGTCCCCCCGACCCGCCCGGACTCCAGCGTGGAGCGGGTCGAGCCCGACACCGAAACCGCGCCCGGAGCACTTCAGCAGGGCCCCGCAACGACGCCGGAGACGCCGAGCAGCACGGCCGCGCCCGAGCGCAAGCAGTCGTTGCTGAAGGAGATCTTCGCGCCGGTCGCCGGCTTCGGGGTGACCTTCCGAACGATGCTCACCAAGCCGGTCACCGAGCAGTACCCGGAGGAGAAGCTCCCGACCGAGCCGCGCTACCACGGCCGGCACCTGCTGAACCGACACCCGGACGGCTTGGAGAAGTGCGTCGGCTGTGAGCTGTGCGCGTGGGCGTGCCCCGCGGACGCGATCTACGTCGAGGGTGCGGACAACACCGAACAGGCGCGCTACTCACCCGGCGAGCGGTACGGCGCGGTGTACCAGATCAACTACCTGCGGTGCATCTTCTGCGGGTTGTGCATCGAGGCCTGCCCGACCCGGGCGCTCACGATGTCGAACGAGTACGAGCTGGCTGATGACAGCCGGGTCGACCTGATCTTCACCAAGGACCAGCTGCTCGCTCCGCTCCAGCCCGGCATGGAAGCGCCGCCGCACCCGATGCGCCTCGGCGACGACGAGAAGGACTACTACGATCGGCCGGCGACGCCCACCGCGAAGGAGGGCCGGTCGTGACGGGGACGCTGCTCGCGGCAGCGTCCGGCTCGCCCCCGCTGCACGAGGCTTTCGTGTTCTGGATCCTCGGCCCGATCGCGGTGGCCGCAGCGGTCGGCATGGTGCTGGCCCGCAGTGCGATCCATGCCGCCCTGCTGCTCGCGATCGTGATGCTCTGCCTCGCGGCGTTTTACACGACCGAGAACGCACCGTTCCTCGCGGTCGTCCAGGTCGTCGTCTACACCGGCGCGGTCCTGATGCTCTTCCTGTTCGTGCTCATGCTGATCGGCGTCGACTCGATGGACTCCCTGGTCGAGACGTTGCGCGGTCAACGGCTGGCCGCGTTCGTCATCGGGCTCGGGTTTGCCGTGCTGCTGGTCGCCACCTTGGCCACCGCCCTTGCGGGGTTCTCGCCGAAGGGCGTCACGGCGGCGGAGCACGGCCAGGGCAACGTCGCCGCGATCGCCAACCTGCTGTTCAGCCGGTACGTGTTCGCCTTCGAGGCCACGAGCGCGCTCCTCATCACGGCCGGCCTCGGCGCGATGGTGCTCGCGCACCGAGAGCCGAGCGAAACCAAGCAGCGCAGCCAGCGGGAACGCATGGAGGCCCGTCGCGACAAGGGCGGAGCGGGCATGGGCCCGCTGCCGGGCCCCGGCGTCTATGCCGACCACGACGCGGTCGACACGCCCGCCCTGCTGCCGGACGGCTCGATCGCTGCGCCGAGCGTGCCCGACTACCTGCAGGTGTCCTCCGCTCGGCACCACGTCGACGCCACCGAGCGAGAGCTGGAGCGGTGAGCGGATGAGCGCGGACTACTACCTGTATCTGTCGGCGGTGCTGTTCACCATCGGCGCGATCGGCGTACTCGTGCGCCGCAACGCGATCGTCGTGTTCATGTGCGTCGAGCTGATGCTCAACGCGGTCAACCTCACGTTGGTGACGTTTGCCCGGCTCAACGGCAGTCTGGACGGGCAGATCATCGCGTTCTTCGTGATGGTGGTCGCCGCCGCAGAGGTCGTCATCGGGCTCGCGATCATCATGTCCATCTTCCGATCTCGGCGGTCCGCCTCCGTCGACGACGCGAACCTGTTGAAGTACTGAGCCGCCGATGACTCTCGCGTCCGCCCCGACGACCGTGCACTACGCCAGTGCCACGGGGGCCTTCGACCTGACCTTCCTGCTCGTGCTCCTGCCGGCACTGAGCGCCGCCGTTCTGCTGCTCGGCGGGCGCCGGACGAACTCCTGGGGCCACCTGCTCGGCTGCGCGACGCCGATCGCCGCGTTCGTCATCGCGGTCATCGAGTTCTTCGCGTTGATCGGTCGTGACCACGGCGAGAACCGCCAGCTCGACCAGCATCTGTTCAGCTGGGTGCCGGTCGCCGGCTTCCACGTCAACGCCAACGTGCTTCTGGACCCGCTCTCGATCACGTTCGTCCTGCTGATCACCGGCGTCGGCTCCCTGATCCACGTCTACTCGATCGGCTACATGGCCGAGGACCCGGACCGCCGGCGCTTCTTCGGCGAGCTCAACCTGTTCGTCGCGGCGATGCTCTTGCTGGTGCTCGCGGACAACTACCTGGTCCTGTACGTCGGATGGGAAGGCGTTGGTCTCGCGTCGTACCTCCTGATCGGTTTCTGGTCGCAGAAGCCGAGCGCTGCCGTCGCGGCGAAGAAGGCGTTCCTGGTCAACCGGGTCGGAGACCTCGGGCTCTCGCTCGGGATCATGCTGATGTTCACCACCTTCGGGACAGTGGCGTTCGACGGGGTGTTCAACGGCGCGCGCAGCGGTCACGCACACAGCGGCACCATGACGGCAATCGGCCTGCTGCTGTTGCTCGGCGCGTGCGGCAAGAGTGCGCAGGTCCCGCTGCAGTCCTGGTTGCTCGACGCGATGGAGGGTCCGACTCCGGTCTCTGCGTTGATCCATGCCGCGACGATGGTGACCGCTGGCGTCTACCTCGTGGCGCGGTCCAATGCGATCTACGACGTGGCGCCGGATGCCCGGTTGGTGGTCGAGATCGTGGGAGCGGTGACGCTCATCTTCGGAGCAGTCATCGGGTGCGCGCACGACGACATCAAGAAGGTGCTCGCGGCCTCCACGATGAGCCAGATCGGCTACATGATGCTCGCGGTCGGGATCGGCCCGGCGGCCTATGCCTTTGGCATCCTGCATCTGCTGACACATGGCTTCTTCAAGGCGGACATGTTCCTATCCGCCGGGTCGGTGATGCACGGCAACGACGACGAGGTCAACATGCGCCGCTTCGGCGGTCTGCGCAAGGTGATGCCGTGGACGTTCGCGTGTTTCGCGTTCGGCTACCTCGCGATCATCGGCATCATCCCGTTCTCAGGGTTCTTCTCCAAGGACAAGATCATCGAGTCCGCCCTCGACCAGGGTGGAGCTCGAGGCGACATCTTCGGCGCCGTCGCACTGGCCGGTGCCGGCCTGACCGCGTTCTACATGACCCGGCTCATGCTCATGACGTTCTTCGGCAACAAGCGCTGGCCGAGGGACGTGCACCCGCACGAGTCGCCGAACGTCATGGTCATCCCGATGGCGATCCTCGCCTTCGGCGCGCTGGTCTCCGGCTACCTGCTGATCCTGCACGGTGACCTGCAGCACTTCCTGACGCCGAGTGTCGGAGCGATCGCCGTACCCGCGCACCGGCCGCTTTCAGCAACCGCGCTCAGCCTGCTCGCGCTCGCGGTCGTGCTCGTCGGCGTCGGCATCGCCTACTGGCGGGTGGGCATGCGACCGGTGCCGGCCGAGCCGCCGACGCACGTGACGCCGATCACGGTGGCGGCGCGCAAGTCGCTATTCGGTGATGCGCTGAACGAGGCCGTCTTCATGCGACCGGGCCAGTACCTGACTCGCGCGCTCGTCTTCTTCGACAACCGGGGCGTCGACGGCGTCGTCAACGGCTTCGCCGCGGGCATCGGCGGCACGAGCGCGCGGGTGCGCCGGGCGCAGACCGGCTTCGTCCGTTCGTACGCGTTGTCGATGCTCGCCGGTGCATTCGCGGTGGCCGCGACCCTCGTGCTGCTGAGGGTGGGGTGATCGCGGTGCACAGCGGGTTCCCCTGGGTGATGGTCACGGCGCTGGTGCCGCTTGCCGGCGTGGTCGCGATCCTGGCGTTGCCCAAGGCGCGCGAGCAGCAGGCGAAGTTCGTGGCGCTCGGTGCCTCGCTCGTCGCGATGGTCGTGTCGATCGTCATGGCGTTCGCCTACAAGACCAACGGCGCGCGCTTCCAGTTTGTGCAGGACTACACCTGGATCAAGGCGTTCGGCGCGCATTACGCGCTCGGCGTGGACGGCATCGCGCTCGCGCTGATCCTCATGACCACGGTGCTGACCCCGGTCTGCGTGCTCGCGTCGTGGCACGACGCCGACCCGGTCGACGGACCGGACGGCCCGGCACCGAGCGGTCGCGGGCCGCGGCTGTTCTTCGCGCTGCTGCTTGCGACCGAGACGCTGGTCGTCGGGGTGTTCGGTGCGCTGGACGTGTTCTTCTTCTACGTCCTGTTCGAGGCGATGCTCATCCCGATGTACTTCCTGATCGGGTCCTTCGGTGGCCCGCGCCGGTCGTACGCCGCAGTGAAGTTCCTGCTCTACTCCCTCGCCGGCGGCCTGCTGATGCTGGTCGCGGTGATCGCCCTGTACGTCGTCTCGAGCCACCAGCTCGGCACCGGCACGTTCGACTACCAGGTGCTCGTCTCGAGGCTGCACATCTCCCACGGCGAGCAGGTCGCGCTGTTCCTCGGGTTCTTCATCGCGTTCGCGATCAAGGCGCCGCTCTGGCCGTTCCATACCTGGCTGCCGGATGCCGCGAGCGAGGCGCCGACCGGGACCGCCGTGATGCTGGTCGGCGTCCTGGACAAGGTCGGAACCTTCGGGTTCCTGCGCTTCTGCATCCCGCTGTTCCCCTACGCCTCCAAGCTGCTCGCGCCGTACGTCCTCGGCTTGTGCGTGACCGGCATCCTGTACGGCGCGCTGGCGGCGATCGGGCAGCGCGACATGAAGCGGCTGGTCGCCTACTCCTCGGTGTCGCACTTCGGCTTCATCGCGCTCGGAGTCTTCGCCTTCACGACCCAGGGCGGCTCGGGCGCGACGCTGTACATGGTCAACCACGGGTTCTCCACCGGCGCGCTGTTCATCGTTGTCGGGTTCCTGGCCTCGCGCCGTGGCTCGCGCCTGGTCGACGACTTCGGTGGCGTGGCGAAGGTCGCGCCGTGGCTCGGTGCGATGGTGATGGTCGCCGGGCTGTCGGCGCTCGCGCTCCCCGGCATGTCGACCTTCGTGAGCGAGTTCCTCGTGCTGGTCGGGACGTTCACGGCGCACCGCTGGTTCGCGGTCGTGGGGATCTTCGGCATCGTGCTGGCCGCCGTCTACGTGCTCTGGATGATCCAACGCACGATCCACGGCCCGGTGACGGCCGCGGTCGAGGGCTTCAAGGACCTCAGCCTGCGGGAGGCCTGGGTCATCGCGCCGGTCATGGTCGTGATCGTCGCGCTCGGTGTCTACCCGAAGCCGATCCTCGACTTCATCAACCCGTCGGTGCAGCAGACCAACTCGGTGGTCCGGACGCACGACCCGTACCCCTCGGTCCCGGAACGATCCGCGACGAACGCGGCCTGTTCGACGAGCCTTGCTCGCCCGGTACCGAAGAACATCGGGACCGCCGCCTACCAGTCGCGCCTGACGATCACGCTGTGTGACACCTATTCCGGGATCGTCAACGTCAACACCGGACTGGGCAAGCCCGTGTCGCACTTCGGCGCCGGGAGTGGCAAGTGAGCGACTTCCACTCCCCGTCCATCGCGTACCACGCGCTGATGCCGATCATCATCCCGGCCGGCGCGGCCGTGGTCGGCGTACTGGTCGATGCGTTCGTGCCGGCGGTCGCGCGCTGGCGCACGCAGGTTGCGGTCGCGCTGCTCGGTCTGCTCGGCGCGCTGGTCGCGGCCGCTGCTCTCGCCGGCGACCACATCGTCACGGCTGGGACCGCGGTCAGCGTGGACGGGCCGACGCTGTTCCTCCAGGGGACGATCGCGGTGCTCGGCATCGCCAGCGTTCTGCTGGTCTCGGACCGTTCGCCGGGGATGGGTGGCGGTGCCCTGGTTGCACAGGCGTCGTCGACGCCTGGCTCGTCCGAAGAGCGGGCCGGGATCATCAGTGGCCGGGCGCAGACCGAGGTCTTCCCGCTGATGATGTTCGCGGTCACCGGCATGATGCTGTTCCCGGCCGCGAACGACCTGCTGATCCTCTTCGTCGCGCTCGAGGTCCTGTCGCTGCCGCTCTACCTGCTGTGCGGGCTGGCGCGCCGCCGCCGGCTGCTGAGCCAGGAGGCGGCGGTCAAGTACTTCCTGCTCGGCGCGTTCTCCTCGGCGTTCTTCCTGTACGGCGTTGCCTTGCTCTACGGCTACGCCAACACGGTGTCGCTCGCCGGTATCCAGGCCGCGACGGTGACGGGCACGCACAGCGACACGCTGCTGTTCCTCGGGCTCGCGCTGCTGGCGGTCGGGCTGCTGTTCAAGGTTGGAGCGGCGCCGTTCCAGTCCTGGATCCCGGATGTCTACCAGGGCGCACCCACGCCGATCACGGCGTTCATGGCATCGGCCACCAAGGTGGCCGCCTTCGGCGCGCTGCTGCGGGTGTTCTACGTCGCGTTCGGCGGCCTGGGCTGGGAGTGGCGGCCGGTTGCCTGGGGGGTCGCGATCCTCACGATGGTCGTCGGCTCGGTGTTCGCGGTGACCCAGACCGACGTGAAGCGCATGCTCGCGTACTCCTCAGTCGCGCACGCGGGCTTCATCCTGATCGGGGTGATCGCGCTCAACAAGGCCGGCCTGTCCGGCTCGATGTTCTACCTGGTGACCTACGGCGTGACCACCATCGGCTCGTTCGGGATCCTCACCCTCGTGCGCGACCCGGACGGTGAGGCGACCCACCTGTCGCGCTGGGCGGGACTCGGCCGGCGCTCGCCGCTGGTGGCGGGCGTATTCGCGCTGTTCCTGCTCGCGCTCGCCGGCATCCCGCTGACCTCGGGCTTCACCGGAAAGTTCGCCGTGTTCTCGGCCGGCGTCTCCGGCGGAGCGACGCCGCTGGTCATCGTCGGGGTGATCACGAGCGCGATGGCGGCGTTCTTCTACGTCCGCGTGATCGTGATGATGTTCTTCGCGGAGCCGATCGAGGACGGGCCGGTGGTCGTCGCTCCCGGCGGCGGAACCGCGAGTGCGCTGGTTCTCGCCGTTGCGGCTACCGTGGTGCTCGGCGTCTTCCCGCAGCCGCTGTTGAACCTCGCCAACCAGGCACTGCCGTTCTATCACTGAGGCGCTAGCGATCGGCCGATCGGAGAGGGGATCGGGATGTCACCGATGAACACCCTCGGCCTCACCATCGAGCCGGGCCTGGAAGCGGTGCTGGCCGAAGGACTGACCTCGGTCGAGTCGATGCTGCGCGACGAGGTGAAGTCGGCCGACGACTTCGTGAGCGAGGCAGCCAGTCACCTCGTCGCCGCCGGCGGCAAGCGGTTCCGCCCATTGGTCACGTTGCTGGCGGCGCAGCTGGGTGACCCGGCAGCGCCCGGCGTCGTGCCGGCCGCGGTCGTCGTCGAGCTGACCCATCTCGCGACGCTCTACCACGACGACGTCATGGACGAGGCAACGCTTCGGCGCGGTGCCGACTCGGTGAACTCGCGCTGGGGCAACGCGGTCGCGATCCTGGTCGGCGACTTCCTGTTCGCCCGCGCATCGGACATCCTCGCCGACCTCGGGCCGGAAGCGGTGCGGCTGCAGGCCCGTACCTTCGAGCGGCTCGTGCACGGCCAGATCCGCGAGACCGTCGGTCCGGGGCCCGGTGCCGACCCGGTCGAGCACTACCTGCGGGTCCTCGTCGACAAGACCGGCTCGCTGATCGGTACGTCGGCGCGGTTCGGCGCGATGCTGTCCGGCGCCTCACCGGCCGAGACCGAGCTGCTCACCCAGTGGGGCGAGCGGATCGGCGTCGCCTTCCAGCTCTCCGACGACCTGCTCGACCTCGAGGCCGACTCGGACGAGCTGGGCAAGGTGCCGGGCACCGACCTGCGCGAGGGTGTGCCGACCCTGCCGGTGCTGATGCTGCGAGCGACCGGCCGCGAGGAGGACGCCGCTCTCGTCGCGGCGCTGGACGGCGACCTTTCCGACGACGGCGCGCTCGATGCCGTGCGAAGCCAGCTGCGGGCGCATGCGGTGATGGCCGAGGCGCGGGCCGTCACCGCGCGCTGGGCCGAGGATGCCCGGGCGACCCTCGACACGCTGCCGCCGTCGACGGCGAAGGCGGCGCTGGAGTCGCTCTGCGACTTCGTCGTCGCCCGCACGTCCTGAACCTTCCGGATCCGTGAACGGTTGCGTACCGCCCGCGGTACACACGCGTGCACAAACCCCTCGGCGTCCGACGCTGCAGGGCCCGGTGTGCCTGGGTGGCTCAGCCGGTCGGCACCCAGAACCGCAGCTTGCCGCTCCGCTCGTCCTCGAGCACGCCGCCGGCGGCTTCGATCACCTTTCGCGACCCGACGTTGCCGCTGTCGCACGTCAGCAACGCTGACTCGATTCCCATCGCGTTGGCGTGCGGCAACGCGGATTTCAGCATCGCGGTTGCGTGGCCGCGGCGGCGCGCGGTCGGTCGAACGTCGTAGCCGATGTGCCCGCCGACCTCGAGCAGGTGCGGGGTCAGCCGGTGGCGAAGCGCGAGCCGGCCGAGGTAGTCCTCGCCATCGACATACCACCAGGTCGTCGACGGCACGTAGCCCTCGGGGCGCGGCGTTTCTTCATAGGCCTGCGCGCGCAGCTCATCGACGTACGACGCGAAACCCTCGTCGCTCGCCCAGCTCGACGAGTACCGGCGAAGCTCACTCGCGATCATCGAGTCGTCGTCGGCGCCGCCCCGGCCCTCGGCGCGGAACTCCGCCATGGCGGCAAGAAACGAGTCCTTGACGGCGGTCGTCGGCAGCGCGAGCTCGGGCATGGCTTTAGTGAAGCAAGCAGGTGCAACCGATTTCCGGTGCCTCAAGCCTCGAGCAGGGCGACCGGGATCTCCATGTACCGGGAACGCAGCCACTCGCCGAGGCCCTTTGCCTGCGGGTCCTGACGGGTCGATGCCGCGACACCGTCACCGAGCAACCCGGCGACGACGAAGTTCAACGCCCGCAGGTTGGGCAGCTCGTACCGGGTGACGTCCAACCCGGCGGTCTCCGGCAGCAGCGCCTTGAAACAGTCGACGTCGAGCTCGTGTCGCAGCCAGTGGTAGGCGGCATCCGTCGCCACCCAAAGGCCGACATTGGCGTCGCCGCCCTTGTCCCCGCTGCGCGCGCCCACCAGCGACCCGAGCGGCACATGCCAGATCGGACCCCAGTCCTCGGGCGGATCCGCCGGCGGCCGACGCGGCAGCAACCGGGCGCGCTCGATTGCCGCTCCGGCCGGTGGCTCGATGTCGACGGCGGTGCCGTCATCGGTCACGACGCGTTGAGTGACCAGGTGGTTCGGCAGCAGCAGCGGCTGGTAGACGCCGTACGGCGTCGCGTCGCCGGGCGGCGTGGTCATCGTCGCACCCGGGTAGCTCGCGAGGGCCAGCTCGACCGCCGCGCTCGAGAACTCGCGACCGATCCGCGCACCGTCGTGGTCCTTCACGGTCACGGTCAGCCGGGCCGTCGCCTGCTCGTTGGTCACCGGGTTGTCGTGGTCCGTTCTCGCAAGGGAGAAGTCGACGTCCCCGATGCCGTCGAGTCGTGGCGCGAGCTGGCGGCGGACCAGGTCGGCCTTCGCCTCGATGTCGAGTCCGGTGAGCAGGAAGGTCATCGAGTTGCGGAACCCGCCGAGCGTGTTGACCGCAACCTTCGTGTGCTCGGGCGGGCGATGTCCTCGCACTGCACCGCCACCAGGCCCGGTGATCCGCACGCGGTCCGGCCCCTCCTGGTTGAGCTCGACGCTGCCGAACTCGGCCGTGACATCGGGGTTGAGGTACAGCGGCGGACCGATCTCGTACAGCAGCTGAGCGGTGACCGTGCCGATGTCGACCAGGCCGCCGGTGCCGTCCTGCTTCGTGATGACCGACGTGCCGTCCTCGAAGACCTCGGCATACGGGAAGCCGACGTGCTCGATGCCTGGCACCTCGGTGAAGAACGAGTAGTTCCCGCCGCTCGCCTGTGCCCCGCATTCGAGGACATGGCCTGCAACGAGCGCGCCCGCGAGCGCGTCGTAGTCGTCGACCGCCCAGCCGTGGTACCAGGCGGCCGGGCCGATCACCAGCGCGGCGTCGGTAACGCGCCCGGTGACGACGACCTGCGCACCGCGGTCGAGCGCGGTCGCGATGCCCCAGCCGCCGAGGTAGGCATTGGCCGTGACGGTGTCGGCTGGCAGCTTGATTCCCTCGGCCGCAAGCTCGTCGCGGCGGGGGAGCAGGTCGTCGCCTTCGACGTGCGCGACGTTGACCCGCAGGCCGAGCTTCCCGGCCAGTTCTCGTACGGCATTGGCGCACCCGGCCGGGTTCAGGCCGCCGGCGTTCGCGACGATCCTGACGCCACGCTCCCAGGCCAACTCGAGGCAGTCCTCGAGCTGGCGGACGAAGGAGGTGCCGTAGCCGCGGTCGGGGTCCTTGGCTGCGCTGCGCCAGAGCAGCAGCATCGTCAGCTCGGCGAGGTAGTCGCCGGTGAGGACGTCGAGCTCGCCGCCTTCGAGCATCTCGCGCATGGCGCTGAAGCGGTCGCCGTAGAAGCCGGAGCAGTTGCCGATTCGCACCGCTCTGGCCATGCCCGCGACGCTACCGCGCCACCCATCCAGCCCGAGCCGCCGCACTAGGGTCGGGCTGTGCCCGCGATCCCGGTGTCGATCGGCCGCGCTCCTGGCGACGCGCCGGCGCCGATCCGGTTTGCACTCGCCGGCGGTCGCGAGCTCTCGCTGTGGGTGTTCGACGTGGGGCTGGCCTGCTGCGCGGTGGAGTTCGCGTCGGCGACGATGCGCTACCCGGACCGGCTGCGCGGCGGAGTGGACGGAGTGGCCGGAGCCGATGCGATCGACGTGGTCGTCGTCTCCGGCACGGTCACGGACAAGATGGCGCCCGCGGTCCGCGCGGTCTACGACCGCTTGCCTGACCCCAAGTACGTCGTGTCGTTCGGCTCCTGCGCCAACTGCGGCGGACCGTACTGGGATTCGTACTCCGTGACCAAGGGGATCGACCAGCTGATCCCGGTCGACGTGTACGTCCCGGGCTGCCCGCCCCGACCGGAGGCGTTGCTCGACGGCCTCGACCTGTTGCAGCAGCGGATCGAGGGTGCGGCGTGAGTGCGGCCGACGTCCTGACTGTGGTCGGCGCCACCGCGTCGGTCACGGAGGAGTTCGGTTGCCTGACCGTCGACGTGCCGGCGGCCGACTGGCTTGCGGCCGCCAGCGCACTGCGTGACGACCAACGCGCGACATACACCTACTTCGACTGGCTCTCGGCGTACGACGACCTCGACGCCGGGGTTGCGGTGGTGGTCCGGTTGTGGTCGCCTTCGAAGCGGCGTGGGGTGCTGCTGCGGACCCGGGTTCCGCACGACGACGGCGTCCTGCCCACCCTCACCGGACTGTGGCCGGGCGCCAACTGGCACGAGCGCGAGACCCTCGAGATGTTCGGCGTGCGCTTCGAGGGTCACCCGAACCCGATCCCGCTTCTGCTGCCGGACGGGTTCGACGCGCACCCGCTGCGCAAGGACTTCATGCTGGCATCGCGGGTCGCGAAGCCGTGGCCGGGCGCCAAGGAGCCCGGCGAGTCCGATCGCGACCTCGAACCCAGTGCTGCACCGCGCCGGCGCCGCGCGCGCCCTCCGGGCGTGCCCGACCCCGGCTCGTGGGGGCCGGCGTCGTGAACGCCGAAAGCGCCGGGCTCCCGCACCGCAGCCGAGGGGTCATCGCGCTGGTCGAGGACAACTGCACCTCGTGCATGCTCTGCGCGCGCGAGTGCCCGGACTGGTGCATCTATATCGACTCGCATCCGGAGACCGAGCCGCCGGCCGCACCTGGCGGACGGCCGCGCACCGTGCACGTGCTCGACCGCTTCGCGATCGACTACGCCTTGTGCATGTACTGCGGGATCTGCATCGAGGCGTGCCCGTTCGACGCGCTGCACTGGTCGCCGGAGTTCTCGTACGCGGAGCCGGGGATCGCGGAGCTCATTCAGGAACGCGACCGGCTCGGCGCCTGGGTCGCGACGGTGCCGCCGGCAGAGGCGGATGGCAACCTCGACCGGCGAGGCGCGGCGCGCTGACGGGTCCGCGGACCGGGTACGTCGTACCGTCTGAGCTGTGATCAAGACCCGCCTCTACCGCGAAGGCAACTGCATCGACGAGAACTTCGACCCGCAGCGCATCTCGGACCATCTCGAAACCAGGAACTGCGTGGTCTGGCTCGACCTCGAAGCGCCGACGAAGGACGACTTCGCGCTGATCGCGGAGGAGTTCTCGCTCAACCCGCTGGCGGTCGAGGACGCGACGGCCGAACGGCAGCGGCCCAAGCTCGACCACTACGACGACCACATCTTCATCTCGCTCTACGACGTCGGCCTCCAAGCCGACGGCGAGATGACCGCGCACGAGCTGGCGATCTTCGCCTCGAAGCAGTACCTGATCACCGTGCGCAAGACGCCGGGCTACTCGATGGACCCGATCGTCGCGCGGTGGGACGACAACAAGAACCTGGCGAAGTACGGCGTCGGTTTTCTCATGTGGGGACTGCTCGACGTCGTCGTCGACGGTCACTTCCAGACCGTGCAGCAGCTCGACGACCAGATCGAAGAGCTCGAGGACCTGCTCTTCTCGGACTCGGACACCGGGACGAAGGTGCAGCGGCAGTCCTACGAGCTGCGCAAGTCGCTGGTCCGGATGCGCCGGGTCGTGCTGCCGACGCGTGAGGTCGTCAACGCGCTGATGCGCCGCGAGAGCGGGATGGTCGACGACGCGCTGCTGCCGTACTACCAGGACGTCTACGACCACGTGCTGCGCGCCGCGGACTGGACCGACTCGTTGCGCGACCTGGTCTCGACGATCCTCGAGACGAACCTCACCATCCAGGGCAACCGGATGAACCTCATCATGAAGCAGGTCACGTCGTGGGCGGCGATCATCGCCGTACCGGCCGTGATCACCGGCTACTACGGCATGAACGTGCTGACCTACCCGAACTCCGGAACGAAAGCCGGCGGCTACACTGCACTCGGGCTCAGCGTCGGCTTCGTCGTCCTGCTCTGGATGATGTTCCGCCGCCGCAACTGGCTCTGAGCGCCGTCCTAGCGGTAGTTCTCGAACTGCAGCGGGATGCCGAAGTCGGACTCGCGCAGCATCGCGATCACGGTCTGCAGGTCGTCGCGCTTCTTGCCGGAGACCCGGACCGTGTCGCCCTGTACGGCGACGTGGACCGCCTTCGGCCCATCCGACTTGATCTTCTTCACGATCGCGCGAGCCTTCTCCGAGTCGATGCCCTGCCGGATCGCGATCGCAAGCCGAGACGTGTTGCCGGCCGCGGCCTGCGGGTCGCCGTGGTCGAGCGCCTTGAGCGAGACCTGCCGGCGCACGAGGCGCTCCTTGAAGACCTCGAGCACCGCCTTGACCCGCTCGTCGCTGTTAGCCGTGATGACCACGCCGTCCTGGCCGCTCCACGCGATGGACGCGCCGGTGCCCTTGAAGTCGAAGCGCTGCCCGACCTCCTTCGCGGCCTGGTTGAGCGCGTTGTCGACCTCCTGGTGGTCGACCTTGCTGACGACGTCGAACGACGCATCCGCCATTCCGGTGCCTCCTCCTGCACCCGCTATCCTGACCGACGCGCGCATCTCGATGCGCGACAAGGCGGGTTGCCCGAGCGGTCAAAGGGAGCGGTCTGTAAAACCGTCGGCACAGCCTACGTTGGTTCGAACCCAACACCCGCCACGGCTGGCACTGCCTTCCGCGGAAGGCAGGGGCACGTGTAGCCTCGTGCCCGCTCGCCCCCTTAGCTCAGTCGGCAGAGCGTCTCCATGGTAAGGAGAAGGTCTACGGTTCGATTCCGTAAGGGGGCTCCACGATTCGCCGGCTGCCCGGTGACTCACTACTGGCCGAGGACCCGTCGAGGGTGGCGGCCGTCGACGTACCCGACGAACGGCGGGTGGATGCCGTAGCCGAGCAGTTCCTGCAACCTGGGCTCCAGGGTGCGGACGATCTCCGGCGGTACGGCGAGGACGTGGTTCTCCTGCTGGCGCAGCCAGCCCGCGGCGTACTCCAGCAGGACCCCGAGCCGGGTGCGGTCGGTGCGGTTGGCGCCGCCGCCGTGCCAGAGCGTGCCGCGGATGAACAGCACCGATCCGGCCGGCATTGTGATGGTCACCGTCTCGTCGGGGTCGACCGGCATCCGGTCGGTCCAGCGGTGGCTGCCGGGCACGACGCGGGTGGCGCCGTTGTCCACGGTGAAGTCGTCGAGCGCCCACATCGTGTTGAGCACGACCTCCGGATGCGGCCGGGGCAACGGATAGATCCCGTCGTCGGTATGCAGGAACTGCGCCTTCTCGCCCGGTGCGATCTCGATTCCCGTCGGCGCGCTCAGCTGGTAGCTCGGGCCGAGCATCGCGTCGAGCACCGTCAGGAGCAGCGGGTGTACGGCGAGGTCGTCGAAGACCCGGGTCTTGGCGAAGATCGCGTAGATCCGCCGGGTCTGGAAACCCTCGAAGTCGTTGCGCCCGGTGGGTGTGGCGTCGAGGATCCCGCGCAGGCCGTCGCGGATCGCCGCGGCCCGGTCCGGGCGCAGCAGCGACTCGACGACCGAGTAACCGTCCCGATCGAGGTCCGCCAGCACCCGGTTCGCGACCTCCTGGTCGGTGCCGAGCGCCGTCATCCCCGGATCGTATGGCCGTTGCCGCTGTGGCACCATGGAACGCCGGTCCAGGTCGTGGACCTGCGGCGGAGTAGCTCAGCCAGGCAGAGCAAGCGGCTCATAATCGCTGTGTCGCCGGTTCAAATCCGGCCTCCGCTACGCACCGCCCGTCCCGCGCCAGCCGGGCTATCCTGGCTTTCCGGCAGGCGGAGTCCCGCCCCAGATCCGGCCCATCAGGAAGGTCAGCACCGTGGCAGCCACCGACGTCCGACCCAAGATCACGCTGGCCTGCGCGGAGTGTAAGCACCGGAACTACATCACCAAGAAGAACCGGCGCAACGACCCCGACCGGCTCGAGCTGAAGAAGTTCTGCCCTAACTGTCGCCGCCACACAGAACACCGCGAAACTCGCTGAGCCGCGAAACTCGCTGAGGCGCACGCCTGCTGCGTTCTCCCTCGCTTGCGTGCTACAGCACGCGGCGCTCAGTGCGGCCTTGCAGGCGCACGCCTCAGCGAGTTTCGAACGCTGAGTGGGGTGCAACCTTGGCGGCTTTCTCCCTCGCTTGCGTGCTACAGCACGCGGCGCTCGGTGCGGCCTTGCAGGCGCACGCCTGCGGCGTTCTCCCTCGCTTGCGTGCTACAGCACGCGGTGCTCAGTGCGGCCTTGCAGGCGCACGCCTCAGCGGGTTTCGTTCGCTGAGTGGGGTGCAATGCCTGCGGCGTTCTCGCTCGCTTGCGTGCTACAGCACGCGGCGCTCAGTGCGGCCTTGCAGGCGCGCACCTCAGCGAGTTTCGTTCGCTGAGTGGCAGCAGTCCCCTAGCGTGCGGTGAGGTGGATCTCCACGTAGGCCCCGTCGTAGGTCCATTGCGACATCGGCTGGCCCGGGTCGTTCAGGTGGGCAAACATCTCCACAGCGAGCCGACTGCCGGTGACCGGCACGACCAGATGGCATGACGGCGGCGCGCCCGCAACCGGCACCGCAGCGCAGGTTCCTTCGATCGGGCCGGTGGCGACGTGGGCCAGCCCTGCTTTGACCGCCGCTACCTGATCGCGCGGATCGCCGGGGCCGAGGAAGCAGCGCTCGCTGGTGCCGGTCCCGCAGACCTGGTTGCGACCGTCCTTGGTGTCGGTCGAGAACGTCGCTGGCAGCGCAACCCGGGCCAGCGCCCGCTCGCCCGCGGCCGTCCACGCGGCGTCCTGGGTTCGCTGTCGAGCCGGGAGCCACAACCCGAGTACGGCGGCAATCGCCGCCGCCACGAAGACGCCGGCCGCGAGCAGCGCCACGGACCTCCGCACACATCTTGATCGGCACGGCACGAGTAGTCCTGGAGATTGCCCAGCGGTCCCTCGTTCATCCGCCGACGCCGGTGGCCACCAGGCATGATGGGCGGGTGGCGGCGGGTTCGTATCGCGTTTGGACGCCGCCTCCCGGGTGGCCCGAGCCGCCGCGAGCCTGGTCGCCACCACCTGACTGGATGCCAGGACCCGAGTGGCCCCAACCGCCGGCCGACTGGACCTGGTGGCAGGAGCGGGTGGATCCCGCCAAGTTCGAGCGTGCGTGGCGCGTGCTGCTCACACTCGTGGCGATCTGGGCGGCGGGCAACCTCACCATGGCAGTCGCCCTGTGGCGCCAGGCCCAACTGACCCAAGCTTTCTGGAACCCTCTCAACACCAGGGTGGGCTCGACGCTGCACACCCCCTTGGTTCCGGTCGCGGGCGCGTCGGTGCTCCTCGTGTTCTGTGGCCTCGCTGTCGGCGTAACGTGGCTCGCCACCTTCGGGGTGCGTCGTGGCGGGCGGCCCCTCCCATGGGTTGCGCTCGGCCTGTGCGTCTTGGCCGTGGCCGGCGACGGGTTCCTGCTGGTCCCCGGACCGTTCGCGGTGACCCGCTGGTGGGGCCGCAGCATCTACGCAGCGAGCGACCAGGTCCGGCTCGGCACCGGCGTCGCCGCCGGCGTCACGCTGATCGCGATCGTGATCGCCGCGATCGGCGCAGCCTGCCGGCGCAAAACGCTGGGACGCGCGTGCGCACCTGGATCGTTACCTTCAGGCTCGGGCGATTGAGCCGATCTGGGGGAGGGGTCGTGGCGGATGTCGAGGTCACCCGGGAGATCCGTGCTCCCGCGGAGCTGGTGTGGGGGCTGGTTGCCGACGTCACCCGGATGCCCGAGTGGTCGCCGCAGACCATCGCAATCGAGTGGCTCCGCGGTGCGAACCGGCCGGTCCGCGGCGCGTCGTTCCGCGGAACTAATCGCAACGGCACGAAGACCTGGAAGTCGGTCTCAACCGTCGTCGATGCGGATCCCGGCAAGGCGTTCAGCTTCCTCGTCAAGGTCGGCGGAATGAGCGTCGCCGAGTGGGGATACACCTTCGCGCCGACTGCCGACGGTTGCGCGGTGACGGAGTCGTGGACCGATCGTCGCAACCCGCTGCTGAAGCTGTTGAGCGGGCCGGCGACCGGCGTCGCGGACCGGGCCTCCCACAACCGCGCCGGGATGACGCAAACCCTCGAACGACTCGCGACCGCGGCCGAGAGTTCGTCGCCGGGAGACTGACCGCGACCGGCCGTCGATCCGGTAGTACGGTCCGCGGATGCGGCCCATGAGAGCGAGCGCGGCGCGCGACGCGCTGCGCACCGCCCAGCTCACCTCTCGAGTTGCCCGGCGCTCGGGTGCACCGATCGACGAAGCGGCGGACATCGTCGCGGCCGGAATCAGCCGCCGGCGCCTGCTTCAGGGTGCAGGTGTCGCCGCGGCAGCGCTCGCCGTACCGATCGCGGGCGGTGAGCTCGCCGCTGCCAGACCCGGCGCTCGGAACGCTCGCAAGCAACCCACCGTCGTCATCGTGGGTGCCGGTATCGCCGGGCTCGGCTGCGCGGACCGGCTCTGGCATCGCCACGGCATCCGCTCCCAGATCTACGAGTACGCCGACCGGCACGGCGGCCGCATCCGTACGCTGCGCGGCCACTTCGACGACGGCCAGCTGGTCGAGGAGCATGCCGAGTTCGTGAACCCCGAACACACCGCGACGCTCGCGCTCGCCAAGCGGTTCGGCCTCACTCTCGACAACACCGACCACTACCCGGAGCCGCACCAGGACCAGGTCAGCCTGCAGTTCGACGGCAAGCTGTGGCCGCAGAAGATGATGAACCACGAGTGGCACGAGTGGGGCTGGAAGCTCTTCCACGATGCCGCGATCAACAAGGCGCCATGGCCGACCACCTACACCCGCAGCACGAAGTGGGGACGCCAGTGGGATCGGATGTCCGTGTCCGACTGGATCGACGCCTACGTCCCGGGCGGGATCGGTGGCGACTTCGGGCAGCTCTGCATCTCGGCCGTCCTTGACGAGTTCGGCGGTCCGCCGGAAGAGCAATCCGCGCTGAACCTCGTGTACCTGCTCGGCGAGGACGACAGCACGAAGAGTGGCAACCAGCCGAAGTCGTCGCCGGAGCTCGACGGCGCGGACGAGAAGTGGCACATCCACGGCGGCTGCGACCAGCTGACCACCGGCATCGTCGACGGGTTGCCTGCCGGTTCGTTGCATCTGCGCGAGCGACTCGTCGCGATCGCCGCAACCGCTCACGGCCGATACCGGCTGACCTTCGACCACGACGGTCGCCACCACTCCGTCGCCGCCGACCACGTCGTCCTCGCGTTGCCGTTCACCCTGCTGCGCGACGTGGACCTGACCGGGATCGCGCTGCCCGCGCCACAGCGCCGCGCGATCCATACCGAGCCGCTCGGCAGCAACGCGAAGATGTTCCTGCAGTTCTCGCACCGGGTGTGGGACCAGGCCGGCAAGACCGGCAACGTCTACTGCGCCGGCGTCGTGCAGGGCGCATGGGACGCAACCGGCTACCAACCTGGTACGGCGGGGGTCCTCGCGGCGCTTCCCGGCGGCACGGTGGGCACCGACTGGGGGCAGCGCTACGACTTGCGTCACTACCGCGGAGCTGCACCGGCACAGATGGTGCACGACTACCTGAGCCAGTTCGACGCGATCTATCCCGGGCTGACGTCGGCGTACAACGGGAAGTCGTTCTACGTGTGGTCCAGCGGTGACCCGCACATCAAGGGCGCCTACTCCTACCTGAAGGTCGGGCAGTACACCGACTTCAACGGGATCCAGGGCCGCCGCCACGGCAACCTGCACTTCGCGGGCGAGCACACGTCGTTGAACTTCCAGGGCTACATCGAAGGCGGCCTGCGCAGCGGGCAGCGGTGTGCGGCCGAGATCACCGGCAAGGCCTGAGCCGCTCGGCGGACCGGCTGAGGTAGCGTCCGGACCATGGCGGCGAAGGTGTCCTACGACGACGTCGAGGTCGGCACGAAGCTGCCCGCCCAGACCTTCAACGTCCAACGGGCGGACCTCGTGAAGTACGCCGGCGCGTCCGGCGACTTCAACGTGATCCACTGGAACGAGCGCATCGCCAAGGCGGTCGGGCTGCCCGACGTCATCGCGCACGGGATGTTCACCATGGCCGAAGCCGGCCGGGTGATCACCGACTGGGCCGGCGACCCGGGTGCGGTCGTCGAGTACGGCGTGCGGTTCACCGCCCCGGTGCCGGTGCCCGACGACGACAAGGGCACCGACATCGAGATTTCCGGCTGGGTCGAGACCAAGCTCGACGACCGCAAGGTCTCCGTCGCGCTCGAGGCGAGGGCGCTCGGCGCCAGCGTGCTCACGAAAGCACGAGCCATCGTCCAGCTCACCTGAGTACGGCTGAGTTCGGCGAACGGGCGGACGGGGGTCTGCGTCGCTTGACAGTTAGTGAGTGAGCAGTTAACTTACTTCCCATGGCCCCTCCCGCGACCCGGATGACCGCCGCCGAGCGGCGCGCCGACGTCCTGCGGGCGGCGGTCGCACCGTTTGCCAAGGGCGGCTACCACGGCACCTCCACCGAAGAGGTGGCCCGAGCCGCTGGGATCAGCCACCCGTACCTGTTCCGACTGTTCCCCACCAAGAAGGAGCTGTTCCTCGCGCTCGTCGCGCATGGTTTCGCCCGGGTACGCGAGGCGTTTGTCGAGGCGGTCGGCGACCAGACCGGTGAGGCCGCGATGGAGGCCATGGGCGAGGCGTACAGCGAGCTGTTGCGCGATCGGGACGAGCTCATGCTGCAGATGCAGTGCTACGTCGCGTGCGACGACGAGGAGATCGCCGAGGCGACCCGCTACGAGTTCGGCCGGCTCTGGCGCGAGGTCGTGCGCCTTTCCGGAGCCAGCGACGAGGAGATGCAGCAGTTCTTCGCCCTCGGCATGCTGATGAACGTCATCGCGTCCATGGACGCCACCAGCCACAGCTCGGCGTGGATCAAGGCGTGCCTGCCGCCGGCGTGGCTCAACCCGGCCGGGGACGACCCCGCCTAATTTTTTTGACCCGGAAAGTGAGTGACTACTCACTCTGGTAACGAGAGGAAGCCGGCTATGACCGCGAGGACCCGGACGATCTGGACGTTCGTGATCACCAGCGTTGCCCTGTTCATGACCTCGCTCGACAACCTGGTCGTCACGACGGCGCTGCCGGTCATCCGGCTGCACCTGCACGCCTCGCTGTCATCGCTGGAATGGACCGTCAACGCCTACACCTTGACCTTCGCCGTACTGCTGCTGACCGGGGCAACTCTCGGCGAGCGGTTCGGCCGCCGGCGGATGTTCCTCGTCGGCCTCGTCGTGTTCACCGCCGGATCCGCCGCAGCGGCGCTCGCGCCGAGCGCGGGCTGGCTGATCGTCGCCCGGGCCGTGCAGGGATCGGGTTCGGCGATCGTGACGCCGCTCACCCTGACGCTGCTCTCCGCCGCCGTTCCGGTCGAGCGCCGCGGCGCGGCACTCGGCGCCTGGGGTGCCGTTGCCGGCCTCGCGATCTCCAGTGGCCCGCTGGTCGGCGGCGCGGTGGTGCAGGGCTGGTCGTGGCAGACGATCTTCTGGATCAACGTGCCGATCGGCCTGTTGCTGCTCCCGGTCGCGTGGCGCGGCCTGGCCGAAAGCCACGGCCCGGCGTCACGCCTCGACCTCGGCGGCGTGTTGCTGGCGAGCACCGGCCTGTTCGGCCTGGTCCTCGGCACGGTGCGGGCGAACGCACTCGGCTGGACCTCGACCTACGTGCTGACCTCGCTCGCGGTGGGCGCGGCGCTGCTCGTGGCCTTCGTCCGCTGGGAGCTGCGGACCAGCGAGCCGATGCTTCCGATGCGGCTGTTCCGTTCTCGCGGCTTCACCGCCGCCAACGCCGCCAGCGTCCTGATGTTCTTCGGGATGTTCGGCTCGATCTTCCTGCTGTCCCAGGCGCTGCAGACCATGCAGGGCTACACCCCGCTGGGCGCCGGGCTGCGGATGCTGCCCTGGACCGGGATGCCGATCGTGTTCGCGCCGATCGCCGGCATCCTCGCGGACCGGATCGGCGCCCGCCCGGTCGTCTTCGTCGGCCTGGCGCTTCAGGCGATCGGCCTGTTCTGGCTGGCGCAGCTGATGAGCCCGACCACGCCGTTCCTGCACCTGGTGCCGGCGCTGTCGGTGAGCGGCATCGGCATGGCGATGTTCTTCGCCCCGACCGCTGCGCTGGTCCTCAGCACCGTACGGCGCGAAGAGGAGGGCATCGCGTCCGGAGCCGCCAACGCGTTGCGCGAGGTCGGCGGCGTGTTCGGCGTGGCCGTGCTCGCCTCGGTCTTCGCCGGGCACGGCGGCTACCTGTCCCCGCACGACTTCGCGCTCGGGCTGCGGCCGGCGGTCGAGGTCGGTGCCGCGGTGGTCGGTGTTGCGGCGCTGGTCCTGCTCGGTGTGCCGCGGCGGGCCACCGCCCTCCAGGCCGGGATCGAGACCGGCGAGGGCGACGTCACGGGCGTCCCGTCCGGTGAGCTGGCATCGGTCGGCGTCTGAACGCACAACTCGGCCGATCGACCGCAAAGCGGCCCAAGATCGTCGTACTGTCGTAGCGCCCGGGTAGATCTTCGGACCCGGGCGCTACGACCAATCGTCGGGCGAACCGGGTCGACCCACGGCGAAGGCGGTGCTGCGCGATGTCTGTGCTCGCGTTCTTGCGCCGCGGTCGCCGCGAGGAGATCGAGCCGGTGGTCCGGCCGACCGAGCCGCCGCGCGAGGTGATCGTGTTCTCCGGCGGCGGCAGCCTCGGCGCCGCCCAGGTCGGGGCACTCCAGGCGCTGTTCGAAGGCGGCGTGGTCCCGGATGCCGTCGTGGGCTGCTCGGTCGGCGCGATCAACGCGGCCTACATCGCGACCGACCCGACCGCGGCCCGAGCCCATGCGCTCGAAGGGGTCTGGCGGTCCATGTCGCGCCGGGAGGTCTTCCCCGACGGCCGGTTCCGGGTCGCGCGGCGGTTGGTGAGCCGCGCGAGCTACCTCTACACCCCCGAGGGCATGCGCACCGTCTTCGCCGCGTGCGTCCCGCTCGCCGACCTTTCGCTGACCGCGATCCCGTGTCATGTCGTGACCACGGACCTGATCGCCGGGGAGCCGACCTGGTGGACCCGAGGTGACCCGGTAGACGTGTTGAGCGCCAGCGCCTGCCTGCCCGGCCTGTTCCCCCCGGTGGAGCTCGACGGCCGGCTGCATGTCGACGGCGGCGTGTCGTGCCCGGTGCCCACCCAGCGCGCCCTCGATCTCGGCGCGGCCCGCGTGTGGGTCCTCAACATCGCCCGGGAGTACGTCGGATGGGCGGACGAGCGGATGTCGGCTCTCGACGTCCTGCTGGAGAGCTTCGCCATCTCGCGCTCCCACCTTGGCCGGCTCGCCCCCGTTCCGGCGCCCGGACAGCGGATCGTCACGTTGCCGCCGTTGTCCCTCGGCCGTCACGACATGCGGGACTTCTCGCGCACGCCGTGGCTGAACGCGGCCGGCCGCGAGGCCGGCCGGGCGATGGTCGCGAGCGAGCTGCGGGCACAGGCCCGGCGTTCCGACCCGCCGGTCGACTCCGCGGTCGTCTAGGTGGTGGGCCCGGGCGCTCAGGCCAGGCTGATCTCGCCGAGCAGCTTGGCCATCCGGCCGACGCCTTCGACGAGATCGTCGTCGCCCAGCGCGTAGGACAGCCGGAAACAGCCCGGCGCGCCGAACGCCTCGCCCGGGACGACCGCGACCTCTGCCTCGTCGAGCAGCACCTCGGCGAGCTCCGCGGAGGTCGCCGGCGTCCGCCCGCGAAGCGGCCGCCCGAGCAGCGCCTTTACCGACGGGAAGCAGTAGAACGCGCCGAGCGGGGTCGGGCACTCGACGCCAGGGATCTCGCTCAGCATCCGGACCATCGTCTTGCGCCGTACGTCGAACGCCTCGCGCATCGCCGCCGCGGCGGAAAGGTCGCCGCCGACTGCGGCGAGCGCGGCCGCCTGGGCGACGTTCGAGACGTTCGAGGTCGCGTGGGACTGCAGGTTGGCGGCCGCGCCGATCACGTCGGTCGGACCGACCATCCAGCCGACCCGCCAGCCGGTCATCGCGTAGGTCTTCGCGACCCCGTTCAGGACGACGCAGCGCTCGGCCAGCTCCGGCGCCGCCACCGGCATCGAGGGCGCGAGCGCGCCGTCGTAGCGCAGGTGCTCGTAGATCTCGTCGGTGATCACCCACACCCCGTGCTCGACCGCCCACCGGCCGATCGCCTCCACCTGCTCAGGTGGGTAGACCGCTCCCGTCGGGTTCGACGGTGAGCAGAACAGCAGCGCCTTGGTGCGCTCGGTGCGCGCCGCCTCGAGCTGCTCGACGGTCGCGAGGTAGCCGCTGGCGGTCTCCGTCTCGACCACTGCGGGCACGCCGCCGGCCAGCCGGATCGCCTCGGGATAGGTCGTCCAGTACGGCGCCGGCAGGAGCACCTCGTCGCCCGGGTCGAGCAGGGTGGCGAATGCCTGGTAGACCGCCTGCTTGCCGCCGTTGGTGACCAGCACCTGTGCGGCGGCAACGTCGTAGCCGGAGTCGCGGTAGGTCTTCTCGGCGATTGCCTGGCGAAGCGCCGGCAGGCCCGGTGTGGGCGTGTAGTGGTGCATCGCCGGGTCGGAGCAGGCGGCGACCGCCGCTGCCACGATCGGAGCGGGCGTCGCAAAGTCGGGCTCGCCGGCGCCGAACCCGATCACGTCGCGCCCGGCGGCCCTCAACGCCTTGGCCTTCGCATCGACCGCGAGCGTGGCGGATTCGGCGATCGAGCCGACGCGGTTGGAGATTCTGGAGCGCGAAGCCATGCCCCTATGGTCGCCTACCGGCCGAGCGTGGGTCCACCAGGTTGTGGCGTGTCGCACCCGTCCCACTGGTTCGACCGGGTCGCCCGGCGGGACGTACACTGCGACGTTCGCAACGCACTCATAGGGCAGTAGCTCAATTGGCAGAGTCCCGGTCTCCAAAACCGGTGGTTGGGGGTTCGAGTCCCTCCTGCCCTGCTGACTGGCGGCGCACCTGAAGCAGGACAATGGGCACTGCCGTCGTGATCCAATGAATGCAGACGTCGGACGACCCAGCACGTGACGGACAGGAGGTGACGAGCGTGACGCAGACCAGCGAGACCGGACCGGCGGTCCGGCCGGCGCAGGCCGGTGGCCGCGGCGGCAAGCGCCCGAACCTCGGCACCAGGATCTCGCTCTACAACCGCCAGGTGGTGAGCGAGCTTCGCAAGGTGATCTGGCCGACCCGCAACGAGCTGGTCACCTACACGATCGTGTCCGTGGCGTTCGTCACGTTCATGATCGCCTTCGTCGGCCTGCTCGACTACTTGTTCACCAAGGGAGTCTTCCAGCTCTTCGGTTGACCGTCCCTCCCCGCCCACTCTCAAGGAAGTACCCCGCAATCGTGACCGAGTACGTGCCCGAGCAGACCGACGGTGACGTCGTCGAGCCCGACCTCCCGACCTCGTCGGCGGATGCGCCGTCGCCGGAGTCGCCGACGGCAGAGGCCCCGACCGCCACCGAGCACGACCCGGCCGAGGACGCAGCGGACAACACGCCGGGCGACACAGCGGGCGACACAGCGAACGCCGAGTCGGACCTTGACGGCCCGGGCTCCGAGGAGCCTCCGAGCGGCCCGGTCGCGGACGCCTGGGCAGCGGCCGTCGCGGCGGCGAACCGTACCGAGGAACCGGCCACCGACGACGCGGATGCGGCAGAGCCGTCACAGGCTGCCGACCAGGCTGATCCGGCAGCGGACTCGACGGAGTCCGAGCCGGAGCCGACCCCGGTCGCTTCGGACGACACGGAACCGGAGGACGCCGCACCGGACGACGCAGAGCCGAGCGACGCGGAGCCGCCGGCCGCCACCGAGCCGGTCGCCGACCAGGCTGCCGCGGCTGCCGGCGACGAGCCGGCCGAGCAGGAGTCCGCGGAAGCGGCCGAGCCGGACAGCGAGCCGGCGGCCGGTGAGCTTGCGGAGTCCGCGGCGCAGTCCGGCACGCAGGTCGGTGGCGAGTCCGGCGACGAGGTCGACGAGGTCGAGGCCTTCCGGGCCAAGCTCGCGACCTTGCCGGGCGACTGGTACGTCGTCCACACCTACGCGGGTTATGAGAACCGGGTGAAGGCCAACCTCGAGTCGCGGATCGCCTCGCTGAACATGGAGGACTTCATCTTCGACATCCAGGTGCCGACCCAGCCCGAGACGATCATCAAGGGCGGCAAGCGCCAGGTCGTGGACTCGAAGATCTTCCCGGGCTACGTCCTCGTCCGGATGGATCTCACCGACGAGTCCTGGTCGGTCGTCAAGAACACGCCGAGTGTGACCGGTTTCGTGGGCACCACGCACCCGACGCCGCTATCGACCGCGGACGTCGTGAAGTTCCTTGCCCCGAAGCCGGCCGAGGCGAAGCGGGTCGAGGTGCCGAAGGTCGTCGACTTCGCGGTCGGCGAGTCGGTCACCGTGATGGACGGCCCGTTCGCGACGCTGCCCGCCACCATCAACGAGATCAACGCCGAGTCCCAGCGGCTGAAGGTCCTCGTCTCCATCTTCGGCCGGGAGACCCCGGTCGAGCTCTCGTTCAGCCAGGTCAGCAAGATCTGACCGGCCCAGATCCAGGAAGAACCCGATGCCTCCCAAGAAGAAGATCGCCGGCTTGATCAAGCTGCAGATCCAGGCCGGTGCCGCGACCCCCGCGCCTCCGGTCGGTCCTGCGCTTGGTCAGCACGGCGTCAACATCATGGACTTCTGCAAGCAGTACAACGCGGAGACCGAGTCCCAGCGCGGCAACGTGATCCCGGTCGAGATCACCGTCTACGAAGACCGCAGCTTCACCTTCATCACCAAGACCCCGCCGGCGGCGAAGCTCATCCTCAAGGCGGCCGGGATCGAGAAGGGCTCCGGCGAGCCGCACACCAACAAGGTCGCCTCGATCACGCGTGCCCAGGTGCGCGAGATCGCGACCACGAAGCAGGCCGACCTCAACGCCAACGACCTCGACGCCGCCGAGAAGATCATCGCCGGCACCGCCCGCTCGATGGGCGTCACCGTCACCGACTGACACCGCACCGCCGTACGTCGTGGGAGGGGCCGGCCGGCTCCGCTCGAACCACTAGGAGAAAGCACACCGATGACCAAGCGCAGCAAGTCCTACAAGTCCGCCGCCGCACTCATTGACCGCGATCGGCTCTACACGCCGCTCGAGGCGGTTCGGCTGGCCAAGCAGACCTCCACCACCAAGCGCTTCGACGCGACCGTCGAGGTGGCCATGCGGCTCGGCGTCGACCCGCGCAAGGCCGACCAGATGGTGCGCGGCACCGTCTCGTTGCCGCACGGCACCGGGAAGACCGCTCGCGTCGCGGTCTTCGCCACCGGCGAGAAGGCCGAGGAGGCCCGCGCGGCCGGTGCGGACATCGTCGGTGGCGACGACCTGATCGAGCAGGTCTCCGGCGGCATGCTCGACTTCGACGCAGCCGTCTCGACCCCTGACCTGATGGGCAAGGTCGGCCGGCTCGGCCGGGTCCTCGGCCCCCGCGGCCTGATGCCGAACCCGAAGACCGGCACCGTCACGATGGACGTGGGCAAGGCGGTCAGCGACATCAAGGGCGGCAAGATCGAGTACCGCGTCGACCGGCAGGCCAACCTGCACTTCGTGATCGGCAAGACCTCGTTCAGCGAGTCGCAGCTGGTGGAGAACTACGCCGCCGCGCTCGACGAGGTCGTCCGCGCCAAGCCCTCTGCGGCCAAGGGTCGATACATCCGCAAGGTGGCGCTGTCGACGACGATGGGTCCCGGGATCCTGGTCGACCCGACCCGCACGCGTGACCTCGGATCGGACGGCGACGCCGGCCCCTCGGCTCCTGCTCCCGCCGCCGCGGTCGCCGAGCCCGAGGCCAGCACCGACAGCGAGGTCGCCGAGCCCACCGAGCCCGCCGAGCCTGCCGAGTCCACCGAGGCCGACGCGGACACCTCCGCCGAGGAGTAGGCGGCGGCCCGCGGTTTTGCCGGCGCGGTCATCGGCGTTTGAGGGAGCCCGCGAGGCGCTGCTAGCCTCGTCGGCGCCGAAGACCGCAGGTCGTCGCCACACCGGTGACCGAAGGCCCGCCTCAGCGGGCGTCCAGCGCAGGTGAGTGGAACGTCGTACCGCGCAGCGCGTGCTGCGCGCCGGACGCCCCGCGCGCCTCGCGCCGGGGCGTTTTCTGCATCTGTACCCCCGCACCATCCGCGCCGTTCCATCGAAAGGACTGCTCATGGTCCGGGCCGACAAGGCCACCGCGGTCGCCGAGCTGACCGACGCTTTCCGCAACGCGTCGGCGGCGGTGCTGACCGAGTACCGCGGGCTCACGGTCGCCGAGCTCAAAGAGCTGCGCCGCGCGCTCGCCGGGAACGCGACGTATGCCGTGGTGAAGAACACGCTGACCAAGATCGCGGCCCGGGAAGCCGGTTATGACGTCTTCGAGCCGATGCTCGAAGGCCCTTCGGCGATCGCGTTCGTGTCCGGTGACGCGGTCGAGGTCGCGAAGGGGCTGCGCAGCTTCGGGCGCGAGCATCCGCACCTGGTCGTCAAGGGCGGGATCCTCGACGGCAAGCCGCTCACCGCGGACGAGATCCGCACCCTCGCCGACCTGGAGTCGCGCGAGGTCTTGCTGGCGAAGTTCGCCGGCGGCATGCTCGCCCCGGCGCAGCAGATGGTGACCGTGCTCGGCGCGCCGATCCGTCAGCTGGCGCAGCTGCTCGGCGCGCTGGAAGCGAAGCTCGCGAGCGACCCCGACGCCGCCCGTGGTGGCGACGGCGCGGCCGCGACCGACCCGCCGCCCGCGGCCGCCGGCGATGCGCCGGCGAGTGCGGCTGCCGACGACGCGCCGGCCACCACGGACGAACCGGCCACCGGGGCCGCGCCCGCGGCTGACGTGGCTGCGGACGAGGCCCCCGCGGACAGCGGTGCCGACGACGCCGGCACCGACGCATCAACCCCGACCAGCACCGAAGAGACACCGGCCGGCGAATCCGCCGATGCGCCGGCCGAGAACTGAGCGAGGAGAACTCTCATGCCCACCCTGACCAACGACGAGATCATCGAGGCGCTCAAGGAGAAGAGCCTGATCGAGATCTCCGAGCTCGTGAAGGCCTTCGAGGAGACCTTCGGTGTCTCCGCGGCCGCTCCGGTTGCGGTCGCTGCCCCGGCCGCGGGTGGCGCCGGCGGCGGCGCGGCCGCCGAGGCCGAGGAGGAGAAGGACGAGTTCGACGTCATCCTCGAGGCCGCCGGCGACAAGAAGATCCAGGTCATCAAGGTCGTGCGCGAGCTCACCAGCCTGGGCCTCAAGGAGGCCAAGGACCTCGTCGACGGTGCGCCGAAGACGGTCCTGGAGAAGGTCGCGAAGGACGCCGCCGACAAGGGCAAGGAAGCCCTCGAAGGCGCCGGCGCGACCGTCACCGTCAAGTAGCCGCCGTACCTGCACGGATCGGCCGGCCTGCCGTGGCCGGCCGATCCTGAACGCACAGTTCCGCGTGGAGACTTGACGGCCGGCCCGCCCGGAGGGCATCCTGCTGCGCAGCAGTGACTGAATACGGTGGGCCCGACTAGCGGGTCGTTCTCGACAGCGAGCCTTCTCGCGGCTATGCTGCTTATTTGCGCTGCCTCCCGACTTCTCCGCGTCTGCTGACCATGCAGAGCCGCGGGTCGATTGGCGCGCGCGAACACTGACAGCGGGCAACTAGAGAAGGACCCCACTTGGCCGCCTCGCGCTCCACCGCTTCCGCTCCATCCACCCTCGCACCTCGCCGCATCTCCTTCGCGCGGATCAACGAGCCGCTCGAAGTGCCGAACCTGCTGGCGTTGCAGACGTCGTCGTTCAAATGGTTGATCGGCTCGCCCGAGTGGCGAGACCGGGCCGACGGCAACTCGACGTCCGGGCTCGAGGAGATCCTGTCCGAAATCAGCCCGATTCGCGACTTTTCCGACACCATGTCGCTGGAGTTTCGCGAGCCGAAGTTGATGGATCCGCCGCACTCGATCGAGGAGTGCAAGGACAAGGACATGACCTACTCGGCGCCGCTGTTCGTCATCGCCGAGTTCACGAACAACGAAACCGGCGAGATCAAGAGCCAGACGGTCTTCATGGGCGACTTCCCGCTGATGACCGATCAGGGCACGTTCATCATCAACGGCACCGAGCGGGTCGTCGTCTCGCAGCTGGTCCGCTCGCCCGGCGTCTACTTCGACCGCACCCTCGACAAGGCCAGCGACCGTGAGGTCTACGCCGCCAAGGTCATCCCCGGCCGCGGCGCCTGGCTGGAGTTCGAGGTCGACAAGCGCGACCAGGTCGGCGTCCGCATCGACCGCAAGCGGCGCCAGCCGGTCACGGTGCTGCTTCGTGCCCTCGGTTGGGACAACGAGCGGATCCTCGAGCGCTTCGGCGAGTTCGACTCGATGCGGCTGACGCTCGAGAAGGACCACACGACCACGCCGGACGAGGCGCTGATCGACATCTACCGCAAGCTGCGTCCGGGCGAGCCGCCCACGCGCGACGCGGCGGAGACCCTGCTCAACAACCTCTACTTCAACGAGAAGCGCTACGACCTGGCCAAGGTCGGCCGCTACAAGGTCAACAAGAAGCTCGGCACCGACGTTGCGCCGGGCACCGGGATCCTCACCGAGGACGACATCGTCGCGGCGATCGACTACGTCGTACGCCTGCACCGCGGCGACCCGGGCTACGAGACCGACGACATCGACCACTTCGGCAACCGGCGGCTGCGCACCGTCGGCGAGCTGATCCAGAACCAGGTCCGGATCGGGCTGTCCCGCATGGAGCGGGTCGTCCGCGAGCGGATGACGACGCAGGACGTCGAGGCGATCACGCCGCAGACCCTGATCAACATCCGGCCGGTCGTGGCGTCGATCAAGGAGTTCTTCGGGACTTCCCAGCTCTCGCAGTTCATGGACCAGACCAACCCGCTCGCCGGTCTCACCCACAAGCGGCGCATGTCGGCGCTCGGCCCGGGCGGTCTGTCCCGGGAGCGGGCCGGCTTCGAGGTCCGCGACGTGCACCCCAGCCACTACGGCCGGATGTGCCCGATCGAGACCCCGGAAGGTCCGAACATCGGCCTGATCGGGTCGCTGTCGACCTACGCGCGGGTCAACCCGTTCGGCTTCGTCGAGACGCCGTACCGGCGGGTGGACAAGGGCCGGGTCACCGACCACATCGACTATCTCACCGCGGACGAGGAGGACCGGCACGTCATCGCGCAGGCGAACGCGCCCCTGTCCGCCAACGGCACGTTTGCCGAGAACCGCGTCCTGGTCCGCCGCAAGGAGGGTGAGGTCGACTACGTCGAGCCCACCGCCGTCGACTACATGGACGTGTCGCCGCGGCAGATGGTGTCGGTCGCGACCGCGATGATCCCGTTCCTCGAGCACGACGACGCGAACCGCGCGCTGATGGGCTCGAACATGCAGCGCCAGTCGGTCCCGCTGCTGCGCAGCGAGGCGCCGCTGGTCGGCACCGGCATGGAGTACCGCGCCGCGGTCGACGCCGGCGACGTCGTCGTCGCGGAGCACGCCGGCGTCGTCGAGGAGGTCTCGGCCGACTACATCACGGTCGCGAACGACGACGGCACCACCCGCGTCTACCGGCTGGCCAAGTTCCACCGCTCCAACCAGGGCACGTCGTTCAACCAGAAGCCGATCGTGGACGAGGGCCAGCGGATCGAGGCCGGCCAGGTCATCGCCGACGGGCCGTGCACGCAGAACGGTGAGATGGCGCTCGGCAAGAACCTGCTGGTCGCGTTCATGTCGTGGGAAGGCCACAACTACGAGGACGCGATCATCCTGTCCTCGCGGCTGGTCGAGGAGGACGTCCTGTCCTCGATCCACATCGAGGAGCACGAGGTCGACGCTCGCGACACCAAGCTCGGCCCCGAGGAGATCACCCGCGACATCCCGAACGTCAGCGAGGAGGTCCTCGCCGACCTCGACGAGCGGGGGATCATCCGGATCGGCGCCGAGGTCGACCCCGGCGACGTGCTGGTCGGCAAGGTCACCCCGAAGGGCGAGACCGAGCTGACCCCGGAGGAGCGGCTGCTGCGCGCGATCTTCGGTGAGAAGGCCCGCGAGGTGCGCGACACCTCGCTGAAGGTGCCGCACGGCGAGAGCGGCAAGGTCATCGGCGTCCGCGTGTTCAACCGCGAGGACGGGGACGAGCTGCCGCCCGGGGTCAACGAGCTGGTGCGCGTCTACGTCGCGCAGAAGCGAAAGATCACCGACGGCGACAAGCTCGCCGGCCGGCACGGCAACAAGGGTGTGATCTCGAAGGTGCTGCCGGTCGAGGACATGCCGTTCCTCGAGGACGGCACGCCGGTGGACATCATCCTCAACCCGCTCGGCGTCCCCGGCCGGATGAACGTCGGCCAGGTCCTCGAGACCCACCTCGGGTGGGTCGCGAAGAGCGGCTGGCAGGTCGAGGGCACCAAGGAGAGCTGGCAGAA